>ENA-ORXI01000162-ORXI01000162.1-sediment-metagenome-genome-assembly--contig:-NODE-162-length-52315-cov-11.225028_pt1 | contig 52315 bp, 42 predicted proteins | sample MGYA00237861_ERZ511468 | MGnify/ENA primary metagenome ERZ511468 (study PRJEB26299, sample SAMN06266213) | sediment metagenome | isolation source: Hudson Canyon methane seep mesocosm | place...
TCACATTCTTGAGCACACACCTGACATTGTGTGCCACATTCTTTACGGCGTTTAAGCCAATCAAATAGACGGAATTTAGAGGGTATTGCCAACGCTGCGCCGAGAGGGCAGATATAACGGCAATAGACTTTATTGGTAAATATGGACATGGATAATAGAATTACGGCATATAACACATAACCCCACTCACGTTGGAACTTCAACATGATGACCGTTTTAAATGGTTCAACTTCAGCATAACGTTCAGCTGCACTCATGGACTCTAATGAGATGGCAAACAATGCTAATAAAATAAGATATTTCACCGCCCAAAGTCGCTCATGTACTGCAAAAGGTAATTCAAATTGTTTTACTTTGAACTTACGAGCTGTTTCGTTAATTAATTCTTGTAGAGCACCAAATGGACATAACCAACCACAGAAAATTCCTCGTCCCCATAGCAGCAAGGTCATGGCGACAAAGCCCCAGAGAATGAACATAATAGGATCAAGTAAGAAGGTATCCCATTTAAAGTCACTTGTTGCTGCAAAAACAAAGGTAAATACGTTAACAATAGAGAGTTGTCCTAATGTATACCAGCCGATAAAGAATACGGTATAAATAAGGAATGCCTTACGGAATAATTGTAAGAAACGAGGATGTTTGTCTAAATAATCTTGCAGAACAATGACGGCGAACAACATGATTAAACTGGTTACTAATACAGCAATTTGGAAGACTTTATTACGCCATACGGATACCCAAAGTGCTTCAGGTTCTGCATCAACAAATACGGGTTGAATCGGGCGATCTATGTATTGTTCTAGGGCTTGATAGTCACCAAAGAAACGGGTAAAGATGCTATCTAAAGCACCAATTTGACGCCGAACTAATAGCTCTACCTGCCATGGCATGCCAATATCGAATTTATATTTGTCACGGACGATAAAGATAACTTTTTCATCAAACTCAGGGGCACCATCAATATAAATATCGTTAATACGATGATAATCTGAGTCCCTGAAAATAATAGACTTTTCTTCTTGTTGCACTTGGAAACGGTCAAATATTCCACCGCGAACAAAACCGTTACCTTTAAATGAATAGTCGCCAAATCCCATTACTGCAATAGCTTGGTCGCCCGGTTTTAATTCAGACATGAGCCAGTCAAACTCATCATCACCTAAAATATTTTTCCCAATAGTCGGGATATTTAGAGGCGCATAAAATAGATCTATAAATAGGTTTTGTTTACGCTTGGAGGCTAATTCTTCATCGGTACTTAGCCATTCTGCCTCGGTGCCTTCAAATGATTTGTCTACCTCAGCATAATTTAACTCTAAATGACGGATAGAGCCATCACCCATAAGCTGTTCCCAGTTTGCTTTAGTGAACACATTGGGGTTAATTGTTGCCGGTAATATAGTATGTGTTGCAGACATGCCTGCAATGCCTAATAGCCTTGCCACCTTTTTAGCAGATCGCATAATGACTTCGTTGACGACCATTACTGTGACAGTTGCACCTGATAATGAATCGATACTACGTACACCAGATTTTTTAGACTGACCAACAACAATATGTTCTGTCACCTTGGCACCCAGTAATTGCGAGGCAAAATCGAACAGGTGTCGTTCAGGAATACCGACTAATAGAATAGGTTCTTGATGAGACAGTACTCGGGCAACTTTTATTTCACCCAAAGTATCCATTGCTACTAATACATTGATGGGTTTACCTGAATAGGCTGGAATGCTAACAACATCATTGGATTCAAAGGCGTAACCAATAACCTCATCACCTTTATATATTGTTTTAATTTCAGGCTGATCTTTGGCTATTTCTGTTTCATCAGAAATACGAGTAGCAGTAGGGAATGCAAGCTTTAGCGATTCTGTTCTCTGAGCTTCAGTAACAGGTGGCATCGCATAGCTAATGCCACTCATAGCTAATATGCTTATCATGACTATAATGCGAAAAATATGAAGTGGATTTAGCAATTTAGTCATCTCAAGAAAATATTGTGATGACTATACTCTAAAAGGTATCTGCTGGATATGACATAGATCAAGAAAGAAGTGTGTCATATCACTTATTTTTCAAAAGTGTAATGCGTGCATGAGAATCTTACCTTGAATATTAAAGAAAATCAGAAATTGAAGGCTGTATTTGATAGGTGGCTTAATTCAGAAAGACGTCCCATTTAGAGTCGCTGCTAAGTGCAATAGTTAAGTTGAGATTAAATATATTAAGTACTAAACAATATTATTTTGCTAGTTTTTCCCAATTTACTTCAGAATCACGCTCAAGTTCTTTGATTAAGTTTGCAAGATGAATAACTCGTTCATCGTCTGGATGGAGTTGATTTGAACGCGAGAAATAACGTTTAGTTCGATCGATATAGCCAATATCCCAACCAATATTTTGCATATATAACATCAGTGATTGTGCTGCCATTAAGTTAGCTGTGAAATTATCTGGTAGCTGTTGTGCAAGCGTTTGGAAGTGACGAATAGCAAGTTCTACTTCACCATGCTCAAATTCGTGTGCAGCATCTTTATACAGTATTTTGAAAGATTCATTTTCAGCTATTTCATTGAGTCCTACCATGTCAATTTGACGAGCATGGAAGAGTGATTTTATCGATGAGATTAAACTGCCTGAATTATCAGGCAAAGCTGGCGGCGGTGCTAGCACTGCTTGTTTGCCGGTTTTATTACGCATAATAAAACCATATAAAGGCGGAATAATGAGCAAGGTTAAAATCGTAGCAAAACCTAATCCCCAGACGATGGCTGTAGCGAGTGGTCCCCACATTAGAGACTTGCCACCTATACCGACAGCTAATGAAAACAAACCTGCCATTGTTGTAATCGTGGTAATAAGGATAGGCATGACACGTCGTTGAGCGGCAAGGGTAATGGCATGAGTCAATTTCATGCCTTTAGCTAGGTTTCGGTTAGCTGTTGAGATTAGGACAATTGCATCATTGGCAACAATTCCAGCAAGGGCAATAACCCCATACAGGGTATATAAACTTAGTGGATTATTACTGACAAAAAGACCAATAATGACACCTGTGAATGCCATAGGAACGGTGGCAAGAATAAGGAATGGCTGTGTATAACTTTTAAATTGAGTGCCTAGAATCATATAGATTAAACCGATCCCAAATAGAAAGAGCACCGCCATGCCTGCTAAACTTTCTTTGATATCATCCATTTCACCAGAGAAATCTAAGGATACATCGGGATAGTTATCTGCAATCTCAAGCCATTTTTCTGCAATTTGACCATTTGCTGTAATGCTATCGGTCACATTGGTATCAAGATCTGATTCTAAAGTGATTGTTCGTCTAAAATTACGATGATGAATCGTACCTTCGGCATAAGATGATGTGTAAGTCAGCAACTGTCCTAATGCAATTTCACTACCATCAGCTAGACCGACAGGATGATTTAAAAATGATTTTATATCTTGTAATGAACTAGGCTCAGCTTGAACGCGAACATTCCATTTTTCACCTTCAAAACGCATATTAGCAACGATACTTCCATCTACATACAAACGTAGGATTTCAGCAATATCGGCAGGGTTGAGCTGTGCTCGGGTAATAGAGTCAGGATTTAGCTTTATGGTGAGCTGCATGCCTGAACGAGCATCATCATTATGAAGGTCTTGTATGCCTGGCAGTGTTGCCATAATTTCTTCTAAAGCCGCAGTAGCAGAACGAAGTTGATCTATTTTGTCGCCACGAACTTTGACGCTAATAGGGCTTTCACTAGGTGGCCCAGTATTGCGGCGTAAAAAGGATAGATGTGCGGGACCTGGAACATCCTGAATAGCGGTCCTAACTTCTTCAATTAGCTCATCAACGGAAAGTAAAGCTTCAGTTCTAGCGGGTAAGCTAAACATGAGTTGGCCCATGCTATCGCCAAATAAAGGCTCAGTTTCTGTCAGTAATACACCTGCTGTTGTTGATATAGAACGTAGTTCTTTTTGCTCAATAGTATTACGAATTCTTAGGTCAAGTTTTTTGAGTGTATCGTCAGTACTATTGATAGATGTGCCGGCTGGCATATACACATTTAGATAAAATAATCGGATAGGGTCATTAGCAAAGAAGTCGACTCTAATGACATTACTCATCACTGCAACTACAGCAAGAATACTTAGCAATGCACCAGAACTAATGCTAATTTTAGGATGACGCATTATCGGTACAAGAACGTTAACATAACGATGACGGATCCAATTAGTAACACGGTTTCTAGTTCGTTGAATAAAGGTGATTTTTGCTGGGTTTGTATTTGATGAGATGATATGTGACGGTAATAACCAAAATGCTTCAACTAAGCTAACGACTAAAGCAACGGAAACGACAATAGGCACAACACGCATGAATTGGCCTAATATTCCGGGTAATAAAATAAGGGGTAAAAAGGCTGCAATGGTGGTGAGTGATGACACCATGACGGGAACCCACATTTCTTTAGTGGTACTTAAAGCAGCCTCAACACTCGTCATGCCACGTTTTAAATTGACATACATTGATTCCACGACAACGACAGCATCATCGACTAGCATTCCTAATACAATAACGACACCTAGTAAAACCATGATGTTCAGGGTTTCACCCATTGCAGATAGGATCCAAAATGAGCCCATTAATGAAAATATAAGCCCCAACCCTGTGAACACAGCAATTTTCCAACCGAGGAAAAGCCCCGTTACTAACATGACTAAAAATAGACCAATAACAGCATTTTGTTCCATCTTGCTAATAGCTGACCGTGTTGCAACAGTTTGGTCATCTACAATATCAAGTTGAATACCTTGAGATTTTAAGGTGATATTACGTTCTTGCACATAGGCCTGCAGGTCTTCTACTAAATTAAGACTATTGGCATTGCCGCGTTTAAATACTGAAATCATCGAGGCAGACTTGCCTTCATATGAGACCAATTGATTGGCTTTTTCTTGACCACGAACAACCGTTGCAACACTACGAAGCGGTAATTCTCCTTCGATTGTTAATATGGGAAGATCAGCAAGATAACTGGGATCATTGCTGGTACCATTTAGGCGAACTTTCCACTGTTGTTCACCTAATTGAATACTACCTGCTGTGAGATCTCTAAAATAGGCATTAACAGTGCTGGCCAAAACAGTTGGTGAGACGCCTAAGCCGACTAATTTTGCCGGATCAAAATGTATTTGTAGTTCAGGATCTTCTGTGCCCCAAGTATCAGCGCGATCTACGCCTTTTATACGAGCAATATCTTTTGCTGTATTGCGAGATGTTTTACGTAATATTTCATCATTTTCAATACCTGAAACAGTAACGACAGCAGTCGGGTAAGTATTTGAACTCGAAAGTTCTGTAATTAAAGGCTGTTTCGCATCAGGAGGCAGATTATCAACAGCTGATTGAATACTACGACGAAGCTCTTCGACACGTTGGCGAAATAAGCTAGGCTCCATGTCAGCAAAGCGAACAGTAATAAATGAAAATGCGACACGGCTACTGCTAGATACTCGATTTACATCAGGCACTTTTTCTATTTCATCTTCAATCGGGTTGGTGATTTGGTTTTCGACATCTTCTGCGGTAGCACCGGGCCATACGGTATTGATTACTACCCAGTTAAAATTAACATCAGGATCCTGCTCTCTAGGCATGGTGGAATAACTAATCCAACCCGCAATAATAACGAGTAGAAACGTGAGGTTAACTAAAACCGTATTGGTGAGAAGTTTGCGATACATATTAGTTATTAGTTGGAATAACGTTAATTAACTGACCATCAACGAGACCATATCGGCCCGTGGTAATAATCTGAGTATCTGGTGGCAAATCAATAGGGGCTGGTAAGCCATTACCAATATTTTCTAAAAGATAGAAATGTGCAGAACCATTATCAACAATAAACACACCGAGTTGCTCATTACGTTGTACTAAATAATCTGCAGGAATATGTGCATGAAGACTCATCCAACGAAGACGTCCAGCAGAGCCGGAAGGCGAGACCTGTTCAGTAAATTGTAACCTTGCTTCAAAACTACGTATACGACTATCAACTAGGGGAACAATAGTTCTAAGTTCAACAGGATAATCTTTACCTGAAACAATAAAATTAACTTTTTCAGCAGTTTCTAAACTATCTACATCTTGCTGTTGTATTTTGCCACTGACTTCTAAGTTATTGATATCTAAAAGTTTGACCAGAGGTGTTCCTGTTGTTGTGTAGTCACCAACGCTAGCTAATCGATCGATTACAACAGCATCAAAAGGTGCGGTAATAACGCATTTAGAAACACGGCGGATAGTTTCTTTTAGATCGGCATTTAAAACTCCGACATCTGATGCAAGAGCACTTGCTTCAGAACTACGTAAATTGAGCTGGTCTGAAGATATAGTTTTGCTTTTGCGGAGTTTTTCGGCATCTTTGAAACGTTGTTTTGCATATTTATTACGAGCATAACCAGCATTAAGTGCTGAGTTAGCACGCTGCTTAGCAATTGCGTATGGTTCGCAATCAATTTTTGCCAACACATCATTCTTTCTTACTTCATCACCTATTTGCACCAGTAACTCAATAATCTCGCCAGAAATTTCAGCGCTAATTAAACTATTGTTAAGACTGATAACTGTTGCTGGGGCTTCGCGTGAAGGATAAAACAGAATTTCTTCGAGAAGAGTCATTGAAACTGGATGAGCGGGAGACTCTTCGGTGTCTGATTCAGCCGAGTTTACCGTTATTAAATAAGTGGAAAAAAAGAGTGAAAGCAATAATGAAACTGCGTTTTTAAATCCTTTATTCATGTATATCCATATATAAATTATTGATGTTATTAGACAAGCTACTTGAAAACTCAGTATTGAGCAAGATGCTCACTAAAAATACGAAAGATATGAAATCACTCAATTAAACATTAAAATAGATAAATTTAATGGTAGAAGAATATTGTTTATTTATCGCAAAATATACGGATAATATTTTTTATTAAAAGTGATTTAAAGTTTTTTAATGTATTAATTTAGATTAGTAATTGTAGTTAAAATTATGATTGTAAAAGCTAGAAATACCTCACAATATTTAAACTTTAATCTCTATATTATGACCCCTCAAATCAAACACAGATTTTATTTTCCTTTAAATTAAATTCGTGATTTATTTAAACTTTAATGTTAGGTTTAGTGCCTCATATTAATTAAGGAAGATTATAATGATTAAAAGGACGTTGATCAGCTTGGTATGTTGCCAAGCCATGTCTCTCTCGATGGCTGCTCATGCCGAAGATACAACCTCTGGTGCTAGCTCTTTAAGCTTAGATGAGATGGTCGTTACTACTCGTAAGCGAGAAGAAACTCTTCAAGAAGTTCCTGTTGCTATTACTGCTTTTTCTGCTCAACAAATTTCTGATGCAGGAATTCAAGGCGTTGAAGATATCGCTCTAATGACCCCGGGTTTTACTTATACTCCATTGTTTGGCGGTAGAGTTGGTAACCCTGTTATTCGCGGTATGAATACAACCATCGGTGAGCCGAATGTAGGTTTTTTCCTTGATGGTGTTTATCAAGAATCTCGCGGTGCGATGGAAGCCATGTTTGGTGATGATATTGAGCGTATTGAAGTTGCTAAGGGACCTCAAAGTGCTTTGTATGGACGTAATACATTTGCTGGTGCAATAAACTATGTCACTAAGCAACCAGCTAATGACACTGAAGGTAAGCTCGAGATTACACTTGGAAATGAAGGGCGTAAAGATGCCCGTATTTCACATAGTGGCTCAATTACTGAAGATACCTTGTTTTATCGTGTTGGTGGAATGCATTCTAGCTTTGATGGCTTTTATGATAATGAATTAACAGGTGGCAATTTAGATGACAAACAAAGTAATGTCATATCATTGTCATTATTAGCCTTACCAGCAGATAATTTAGAAATGATCTTCCGAGTTGGAATTGAAAATACCAATGATGGTGATGATGCTGTTCAGTTTGTTGAAAACAATCAAGATTTTACAACCAATCCTGTTAGCCCACTATTACCAGCGTCAATTACATTCAATGATTTCCAAAGTTACGGTGGTAATTTACCCAGTCTAACTAATGGTTTTGCTGTGACACCTGGACACAATGAACGTGATAATGTGACTACCTCTTTCCAGCTTAACTGGGATCTAGACACGGTAACGTTTACTTCGATTACGGGCTATAACAACCTAGAACTTGACTCTGCAGTCGATAATGATTATTCAGCGGCTGAAATTCGTTTTGAAGAGAGTGAAATTGAGCAAGATGAATTTAGTCAGGAGTTGAGGATTACTTCGGTTGATCAGCCTATACGCTGGATGACGGGAGTGTATTTTTATGACTTGGACAAAAATAGTAAAACAAGAGATGCTTTCGTGTCGGGAGCTACACTTGCGCCCGTTCCGATTGGTGGAGGACTAGTTCTGGCTAACGCACTAGCACCTAGCCTACTTTCTGGCAGTGAAGAAAGCACTCGTAACTGGGCAGTTTTTGGTTCAATGGGGTTTGATTTGTCCGATCAATTGGCGGTAACACTATCTGGCCGGTATGCATATGAGAAGAAAGATGTTGATGTCATTGATACCAATTTAGATACTGGTCTGGTTGGTCGGTTTAGCGACAGTGCAAGCTTTAATAATTTCACTCCTAAAGTGGCACTGGATTATCAATTAACAGATAATGCAATGGTATACACAAGTGTTGCTAAAGCAGTTAAATCAGGGGGCTTTAATACTGTAACGACAACTGGCGCTGTTGCTGCAGATGAACGTGTTTATGATGAAGAAACGAGTATTAACTATGAAGTTGGTGTTAAAACATCATGGTTGGATAAGCGCTTAACAGCTAATTTGGCATTATTTTATATCGAATGGGATGATCAAATTGTCCGTGCGTTAGGAGATAGTGGAGCAGTATTGAATGAAAATGCAGGTAAGTCATCATCTCGAGGGTTTGAGTTAGAACTAGCTGCAAAGCCATCTAAAAATTGGGATGTGACAGCTGGTCTATCTTATACCGATGCGGAATATGATGAATATACCTTTGGTGCATTAGCTGCCTTGGGAATAAACCCTGTTTTAGATGGGAGCCCGATACAGTATGTATCTGAATGGACGGCAAATACATCAGTACAATATATCAAGCCTGTTGCTATATCTGGATTTGATTGGAAATCACGAGTTGATGCCATGTATCAATCTGAGCAAATAGGTGTCTCGATTGACAGTCCACCATTGATTCCATCAAGGACTATTGTCAATCTACGCAGTGGTTTGGATAATGGTAAATATGCGGTGAGTTTGTGGGTGAAAAACCTGTTTGATAATGATGAAACCTCGGGTGGAGTTGCTATTCCTAACACTGCCGAAGCTGCAGGATTTATTCCTGGATTTAATGGCTACCAACGTTTTCAATCATTAACTCAAGCTCCAACAGAACGTACTTTTGGTGTCACTGCCAGTATGAAATTTTAATTGTTGTTTAATTAGAAACCAGCCATTTACAGATGAAAATGTGTAAATGGCTTTTTTTTCTGAGCAATAAATTTTATGACTATGGATGCTAACTCATTTTATAACCGTGCGTTTAGCCGTAATCGCGGTTTAATAAATAAAAAAGAACAGCAAAAACTTAAAAACACCCGTGTCGCTATTCCTGGTATGGGCGGTATGGGTGGTGTTCATGCCGCTACCTTAGCTAGAACCGGCATTGGCAAATTTACTATCGCTGATTTTGATCAATTTGATGTGCACAATATCAATCGTCAGTATGGTGCGATGGCCAGTACTGTAGGCCAGGATAAAGCACAGGTGATGGCTAATATTATTAATGATATCAATCCAAGTGCTGATGTTACGGTTATTAATGAGGCAGTGAGCGCTGAAAATGTAGATGATTTCTTGGCTGATGTGGATGTGATGATTGATGCTTTAGATGTGTTTGTTATTGATGCAAGACGAATGCTTTATCAACAAGCACGAGTAAGAGGTATTCCTGTGATATCTGCTGGACCTATTGGTTTTAGTGCTGTGGTTAACGTGTTTTCACCGACAGGTATGGATTTTGATTCATTTTTTGGTCTAGATGACAGCATGTCACAAAAAGAAATGATGACTGCATTGTTTGCAGGCATTCCTTTAGGGCCTCATATGAAATATATGAATGTTAAAGGTGTCGATCCTGAATCAGGCGCAGCTCCTTCGCTTAGTCTAGCCTGTCAAATGGGGGCTGGAATGGCGACAACTGAGGTAGTTAGATATGTTCTGGGACGATCAAAATTAAAATCTGTTCCATGGTTTATGCAGTTTGATCCTTATGCTCGATATTACAAATGTCATTACCGCTGGTTGGGAGGAATGAACCCAATCTTCAAACTTAAAAAACGAATAATCAAAAAAATGATTCCTCGTTTAGCTTAACAATAGGTTATTTATATGGATTTAAATGATTTCTATAATCGTGCTTTTAGCCGTAATCGAGGTTTGATTAGTGAGCAAGAGCAATCAATACTTAAAAATACACGAGTCGCTATTCCTGGCATGGGCGGTATGGGAGGAACACATGCTGCAACCTTAGCTAGAACCGGTATTGGCAAATATACGGTCGCTGACTTTGATGAGTTTGATGTGCACAATATTAATCGTCAATATGGGGCAATGGCGAGTACGGTTGGTAAGTTAAAAGCATCGGTTATGGCTGATAAGGTTAGGGATATTAACCCCAGTGCCGATATTCGGGTATTTGACGTAGCAATTGGTGCCGAGAATGTAGATGAGTTTTTGGCAGATGTGGATGTGGTGATTGACGCCTTAGATATTTTTGCTATGGCTGCTCGTCGTTTGATCTATCGTCGAGCTAAAGAGTTGGGTATTCCCGTTTTATTTACGGCACCAATAGGCTTTAGTGCTGCGATGTTTTTGTTTTCACCAGAAGGAATGGATTGCGATACCTTTTTTGGTTTTAATGATGAGATGTCGAACAATGAAATGGTACTGTATTTCTTAGCAGGCATTGGTGGTGTTGGTCCCCATTTAAAATATATGGATGTAACAAAAATTGATCCCACTACTGGCGGTGCACCTTCTGTGGGAATGGCGTGCAATATAGGTGCTGGAATGGTGGCAACGGAGGTTGTTAATTGGATGCTTAAGCGACGAAAAGTTAAAGCTATCCCTTGGTTTATGCATTTTGATCCTTATGCCCATCATTATAAGCAACATTATAGGTGGTTAGGTGCACGCAACCCAATACAACGATTAAGAATGAAGGTACTACGTAAAATGGTGCCGGCTTTAAATTAAGTGCGTCATCCCCGAGATCTTTTATCGGGGATCTGCGTTAGTTAAAGTGCTATAGATTCCCGCTTAAAGCATGCGGGAATGACGACGTGGAGAGTAATGCGTCGAATGATGATGTTGAGAGTAATGCATCGATGGGCAGAGTGGAAAGTAAAGTATCAAATGACAGTGTAGAAAGTAAAGTATCAAATGACAGTGTAGAAAGTAAACCATCAAAACACACTGAAAAGAGGGATAAACAAAACTATGGATTTAGATGACTTTTATAGTCGTGCTTTTAGCCGTAATCGAGGTCTGATTACTGAGCTGGAACAAGAGAAGCTAAGGAATGTACGTGTAGCAATACCTGGAATGGGTGGAATGGGCGGTGTTCATGCTGCCACTTTGGCTCGTACAGGAATTGGCAAATTTACAATCGCTGATTTTGATGAGTTTGATGTGCATAATATCAATAGACAGCATGGTGCAATGGCGAGTACTGTTGGTCAAGATAAAGCACTGGTAATGGAGGCTGTTATTAAAGATATCAACCCAAGTGCAGATATTAAGGTTATTAATGAAGCTATTGGACATGATAATGTTGATGAGTTTTTAGCTGATGTTGATGTAATGATTGATGCACTGGAAGTCTTTGCGATGGATGCTAGACGACTCATTTTTCGTCGTGCACATGAGTTAGGAATCCCTGTTGTTTCTGTTGCTCCTGTTGGTTTTAGTGCAGTGTTGTTTATATTTTCTCCTGATGGAATGGATTACGATACCTTTTTTGGTTTAGAAGATGGAATGAGCCAAAATGACATGGTTTTAAATTTCATGGCAGGTCTTGCTGGCCAAGGACCTCATCTAAAATATATGGATGTGAAAGGGGTTGATCCATCAACAGGAAGTGCACCATCACTCGGATTGGCATGTCAGATTGGATCGGGTATGGCGGCAACCGAAGTAGTGAGTATGATGTTGAATAAAAGAAAACCAAAGTTTGTGCCTTGGTTTTCTCAGTTTGATAGTTATGCAGGCAGTTATAAACATTATTATCGTTGGTGGGGGGCAAAGAACCCAATACACCGACTAAGGATGAAAATATTAAAAAAAATGATTCCCGCTTTGGCAGATAAATAAAGGATTATGAGTATGCTAGTTAAACTAATAACAAATTTGTTTTTATGGCGACTTAAACTGCCGAGGGATGTACACCGTTATGCTTTTAAGCATTTTTCATCTCGAGTTTTGTTACAAATGAAAGATAGAGTGATTACATATGGCGATTTGAAAGATAGATCATATCGACTTGTTGCAGCTTGGCAGGCGATGGGGCTGCAAAAAGGGGATATTGTTTTTACTCAAGTAAAAGCGGATGAGGAATTATTTGAAATTCGCACAGCAGCTTTAGAACTTGGGATCGTATTAACAGCATTTCATGAAGCTCATCCTGCAAGATTTATAATCTACGCTGCCGGTGAAGCGCCTCCAAAACTATTTATTGCTAACCCTGAATATGGCGTGGGATGCGTTGATGCAATGCTGATCGAAAAACCGGAAGTCCCTGTGTGGAAAACGGGTCAAGGCGAGCGTTATGAGCGGGAAATTTCTAGTCATGAGCCGATAGAAACGAAAATCAAAATATCACCATCAGATTCCATGGCATTAGGCTTTACTTCAGGTACAACAGGTGTGCCAAAAGGTCTACTTTCTAGTCATAACTCGGCCATTATGAGCTTGAAGTTAATGGTTAAAAACCTTGATAGAATCTCACATAGTTCAGCAGAGAATATTAACTTAACAGCAATACCTTTTGTTGGTGCAGGTTCTGGTTTGATGATGCCCACAATGATTAGTGGTGGCACGCTCGTTGTAATGGATAAATATAGTCCAGAGAATTTGCTTGCTACGGTTAAAAAACAGGGTGTAACGCGATTATTTATTACACCAAGTCAGCTGATTGACCTGTTAGAAATGCCAGAATCAGTTGATAATGATTTAATAACGGTTACTCATATAATCTATGGCACGGCACCAATGGCAGCTGCTAAGTTAGAAGAGGCGATTAAGCGTTTTGGTCCAATATTTCAGCAAGGTTATGGTCAAGCTGAAATACTCCCTCCTGTTAGTATGTTGCATAGCTCTGATCACCTTAAAAATGGCAAAATTGCAAGTAGATCTATTTTAAGTTCATGTGGGCAGGTAGTGGATGGTGTTGAGGTCAGAATTTCAGATCCTGAAGGCAACTCTTTATCTACAGGAACAATGGGGGAGGTACATGTTAATACACCAACTCGATTTAAAACATACCTTAATGCGGAGCAAAATAAAGGTGTCATTTTAGATGATGGCTTTTTTGTTACCGGTGATCATGGTTATCTTGATGCAGAAGGTTATTTGCATATTCTAGATAGACAGCCAGATTTAATTCAAACAAGTGGTGGCTTGATATACCCTAGACTGGTTGAAGAAGAAGTGCATGACCATCCCGCTGTACGAGAGTGTTGCTTGGTTTTGGTGGCTGATAAGCCAGTACTATGTATTTCTATTCGACAAGCTTCTTTGGCTAGGGAGCAAGGCGAGATTAAGACTGAAATTATGAATTTGCTTAAGTCACGGTTACTATCATGGCAAATGCCGGTAGATATTGTCTTTGTTGATCAGATGCCGCGTAGTTTATTGGGTAAAGTGTTACGCAGAGAAGTGCGAGACGAGCTTAATGCAAAGCATGAGAAATAAGATGACTTCAGAATATTCTCTCCCCGTTAGTCAAAAATTGGGCTATGGTTTAGGTGCGATGGCCTACTCTATGCCGAACCAGATAATGGCGAGTTTTTTCTTATTTTATGTGACGGTCATTTTACATATATCTCCTATGATCGCAGGTATCATTATTGCCATATCGGTTATTTGGGATGCGGTTACCGATCCATGGGTGGGGCATGTTTCTGATCGAACTCATTCCGCCCGCTTTGGTCGACGTCATTTATATTTAATTATTGGTGGTATAGGTACCGCCATCGGAACAGTTTTTCTATGGTCTATCTCTCCACAAGTAAGTGATGTTTATAAAATAACAATGTTATTGGCATTGGTTTTATTTACTAAAACGATGCTTACTTTCTATGGTGCTCCTTACTTTGCCATTGGTGGAACCATTAGTAATAATTATGATGAACGTTCTAGCATTCAAAGCTATCGGGCTACTTTTCATATTATCGGGATGATTATCGCTGTTGCCGGTATGACCGTTATCTTTTTTAAATCGACACCTGATTTCCCGAAAGGACAGCTAAACCCAGAAGCTTATCCTGCTATGGGAGTGACCATTGCATTAATATCACTTATTGTTGCAATGATTTCTGTTGTCGTCATTCCTAAAGATAGAAAGCAGTTAACTGATGATGAAATGACACACAGAAGTAATGTGTGGAAGTTAGCATTTGATAGTTTAAAAAATTCTAACTTTAGAGCCATTATTGTGATGATTTTTTTACTTGAAATTGCCTTTCAAATATCAATAAGTATTGGTTTTCATGTGAGTACTTTTACTTATAATTTAACAGGGCCTCAAATTGGTCTTATTGGCGTTACTGTTCTCATATTTTCTATATTATCACAGCCATTTTGGGTTCATTTAAGCGGTCGATTTGAGAAAAAAACAGCACTTATTTTAGGTATGGTTTTTGGAGTAGCTGGTTTTTCCGGAATACCCATCGCTTTTGTTGGTCTAGAGTGGCTACCACTGAATCAACCTCAGACTGTTTATTATATGTTGGTGTTTAGCGTGATATCTGGTATCGGTAATGGGGCTTTTATGTCATTGCCTTTCTCGATGGTGGCAGATGCCGTTGATCAAGATGAGATTAAAACAGGCAGGCGACAAGAAGGGCTTTATTTTGGCTTATATAACTTTGCTTATAAAGCAGGAATATCGATTAGTGTTTTAATTGGCGGGATACTATTGGACTTTATTGGCTTTGACTCAATGTTGACCGAACAGTCAGCTGAGACAGCCTATAATTTGGCTATGGTACCGACGTGGTTATTGCTTATTCTTTCCCCTGTTATTTACTGGTCAGCTTCTAAATATCAGCTAGATAGGAAAACACATACTGAGATCCTATCGACATTGCAGCAACGTGTATAAATAAGTCGTGTTTGAAAAACCATTAAGCATAGTCCAGTTGTAGGTTGGACTTTAGTCCAACATGTCGGGTTAAAACCCGACCTACGGTTGGTGTAAATATAAAAATCAAAATAATTTGTAATTGGGCTTAGTTTGTTGATATTTGGACTGATTCCAGATCGCTACTGATTTTTAGTAATACAAAACCAAGTTCTGCAAAATGCAGAGCAAAATAACAAAGTAATAATGTATGTAGGTTTTGACTAAGAAAACTATTTTGATAGAACAAACCCAACAGTGTTAGCACAATACTCCAGACCAATAATGCTGTTGAACCAGTGATAAAGAACTTATAAACCTTAGATCTTAAAGCTGAATAACACGCTCGCCAAGTGATGATAGCTGTTAAAAAAAACAGAATTAAAAAAGGTGAGAAGCCAAGCATTATTGAATAGCTAGCTTGATAAAACTGGTCAAAAATAATAAATACCATCACTACATAGTGTAAAAAGAACTGAGAGTGGCTAGCTAAATAGCTTATGTGTGATTGAGATTTTAATTGTAGGAAAAGTTGTTTGAAAATAGGCTGGGCAAGAAACAATAAAACAGTGCTTGATAAGGCAAGGGCAATAAATAGTGGCTGGTATAAAAAGGCAAAAATATTGATTAGCTTGATAACTATTAAGGTCACTATCAGTACAATTTGAGTGACAGAAAGTATTAACATTGGGTGAGTTGGATTGTTCATTGTTAACTATGCTTTGAGCACCAATAAGCTACCTACAACCATGATTAGACTCGCTGCAAGTCGTCTCATAATATGTTTTTCATTAAAAATTCGGTAGCCAAGAAATACTTGTAACACCATACCTAGTTGGAATAAAGCTAGTGAATAAGCAATGAGAAGTTTAGAAAATACAATCATCGTCATATATTGCATTAGGAAGATTAATAAACCCAAATAGAGAAACTGATGGACGTGATTTTTAGACTGTGAATAGTCCTTAGAAAAATTGTCTTTTAAAAAAATTGTATGGGCAATGATGGCGAGAGGAAAGCCAATTAAACACCAAAAAACAGTTGTGGATATGGCATCGCCGGCGACAACCGCATTTTTGAGTGGTAATGTTCCGATGGAGAATAATAAAATAGATAAAAAGCGGTATTGAACGCCACGTTGTAATAACAATTGGAATACTGAACTTGGAGCTGCCTTATTATTAGGCGGAAGTAGAAAATAGCTTCCTAAGACAATAATGGCGATGCCAACAAAACCCTGAGTGCTTGGCATCTCACCGATAAAGATCATTGCCAATAACATGGAAATAACCACTTTATAGGCATTTAAAGGACCAAAAACTGATAGATCAGTTTTAGATAGAGACATAACTAGAAATAGAGTCCCAGCCATATCGAGTAGAGCTGCAAAGAAGATATTGACCCAGAAAGCTTGCTCAAGTGCGAAGGGGTTAAATGTCCACAGTAAGGGTACACATAGTATGGTGAGGACAAGATAGGATGCCATCACAATAAAAAAAGGATGGAGACCTTGATGTGCTAATTTTTTCTGAAAAACATTGGCAAAAGATGAAAATAATAATCTGCCAAAAACAACGAGCAGTTCCATTTAGTGATGTTCTGTAGAGTGATGGTCGTGATACTGATTGTCGGCATCGACTTCATATTGGTTAAATGCACTGTATTGACCATCTTTTTTAAACTGAAAGACGATAAAATTATCTTTACGTTCGCCCATTTCCATACCTGGCGTGCCGACAGGCATTTGTGGCACTGCAAGGCCTGCAATATCAGGCTTATCAGCTAATAAACGGCGAATATCGTTAGCAGGTACATGACCTTCAATAATGTAACCATCAATAATTGCGGTATGGCATGAGGTCATTAGTTTAGGAAGCTTTACGGCATCTTTCACCTCAGACATATTATTGCTTAGCATATCAATAACATTGAATTTATTTTCTTCTAGATGTTTAATCCAGTTGTGGCAGCACTGGCAGGTGGGGCTACGGTATACTTTAATATCAGTCTGATTTAAGTCGGCTGCAAACACATTAAGTGAAAGAGCTTGAACGAGCACTAAAAGAAAATTTTTCATCATGGTTTGTATTTTACTATATAAAATACTTATTCGTATTGCCCTAAAACCATATTCAGATCATTAAACGCAGCTTTGAATGCTTCAAAATCGCTTTCAGTCATACTTGTTTCATTTTTTTGATGTTTGACGATGATCTTATTGGCAATAAGATGCATTCTTTCATGTATCTGATCAAGATTTTCTAACCAAGTATTACTAAATAGTTGTTCTTTTCTAGCACGTTCTATCCAAGCCCCATGATGACATTTCTTATGGTTAATGAGAGGCCACTTTTTATTATCTCCCTCAGCCATTTGAAAAGTCTGCTCAAACTTTTCAAACCAATGTTGAGTAGTGAGTCTAAGGAGCTTTATTTTTATTTCTTTAACAGAGTGGTATTTATTACCATAGTCGAACCATTCTTGATTAGGGGAATATTGATTTAACCAGTTAGCGAGATCATTTGCCGGTATGGGGCGTGATATTCCGTAGCCTTGTGCTTGGTCACAGCCCATAAGTAGTAACATTAATCCGTGTTCAGTCGTTTCGACACCTTCAGCAATAATGTCACGGTTAAATGATTCTGCTAAGCCGACAATACCATCAATAATAGAAAAGTCATCTGGATCATCAAGAATATCTCGAACAAAAGATTGGTCAATTTTTATCGTATTAGCGGGTAGATTTCGTAAATGGGTTAAAGACGAATAACCTGTTCCAAAATCATCAAGTGCAACATTAACTCCTAGTACATCTTGGCAGGTCTTAATGATATTACTGATAGCTGCAAGATCACCCAAGGCGCTACTTTCCAATATCTCTAATTGCAATAATTTAGAGCTAATATTTGGATGATCTGATAAGGCAGTATCAAGATATGCAAAGAAAGTTGATGATTGCAGATGATTAGATGAAATATTCACGCTGACTTCAAGTTTGATACCTTGCCGGTCCCAGATATCGAGTTGTTTTAGTGCTTGTTTGATAACCCAGTTACCGATCTTCACTTCTAACTCTGTCCCTTCAATGATAGGTAAAAAGTCTAATGGCGGTATGATGCCTTTTTCAGGGTGAATCCAGCGAATTAATGCTTCCACGCCAAATACTTCGCCTGTTTTCATATTAACCTTGGGTTGGTAATACAGGCTGAACTCATCACTAGACATTGCTTTTTCAATATCCGAAAGCCGGTTTTGTCTTTGCGTTGATTGCTGATCATCTTCAGCATTAAATAGTTGAAACCTATTTTTACCTGCCGATTTAGCTTGATACATTGCTTGATCGGCATGACGTAATAATGTATCCAAATCTGATTTATCAAGAGGATAGAGGCTAACACCAATTGAAGCACTGATGGAGATAGTATTGTTATTGATAAAGTAAGGTTGTGCTATCTTGTTAATAAGCCGTTGTAGCATTTGCTCACCTTGGAATGGCGAGTCTATATCACTGAGTAAAATAGCAAACTCATCACCACCTTGGCGTGATACGGTGTCTTCTTGTCTAATACTATCCTTAATTCGTTCTGCTACTTGAATCAGTAATTGATCACCTACATCGTGACCGTAGGAATCATTTACGGGTTTAAACTCATCTAAGTCCAAAAAACAAATAGCTAGCAATGTGTCAGTACGTTTACTGTGAGCAATGGCTTGATTAAATCTATCTACAAATAGTGAACGGTTTGGTAACTGGGTGAGCACATCATAATGTGCCATAAATTCAAGGGCTTTTTGTTGTTCTTTATTTGCGGTGATATCTGAAAATAAACCAACATGGTGAGTAGTTTTATCATTCTCATCCTGTATCGATGATATGGTAAGTAACTCAGCATAAACTTCACCACTTTTTTTCCTATTCCAAACCTCACCTTGCCAATGACCGACTTGATTAAGAGTGTCCCACATTTCAGCATAAAATTCGTGACTCTGTTTTCCTGAGCTAAGAATACTTGGGTTTTGTCCTAATATTTCACTACGATTATAGCCTGTAATCTTACAAAAAGTAGGATTGACGTCAATGATTTTTCCATCAGTATCAGTGATAGTGATACCTTCATGTGTTTGATTATAGATTCGTGATAATAGTTGAAGTTTTCCGTCAGATTTTTTTCGTTCAATGACTATTGTGGTTAATTGAATGATGGATTCAATGAGTTCTAAATCTTTAATTTGGGGATTAACAGCGGTACTGTGGTAAATCGCAAAAGTACCTAAAACATTGCCATCATGAGATATGATCGGTTCAGACCAACACGATGCTAGGTTGGCTTTTGCTGCAAGATCTTTATATGGAGCCCAATAGGGATGCGATTGGATATCCTCAACAATGATTCTTTTTTTTGTAAAGGCTGCTGTGCCACAACTTCCAACACTATCACCTATTTTAATCCCCTCGATAGCATCATTATAAAAATCAGGAAGACTCGGTGCGGCGCCAACTGATAAGTGTTTACCATCATTATCTAACAACAGAACACTACATAATGCAGATGGGATTTCTTCTTCAATAATATGAATGAGTGATTCAAGAATTATATTTAAATGTGTGCCATGGGCTAACTGTTCTAGCACGTGATTTCTTGAGTTTAGCTCGAACGTTTTGTGCTGGATAGTATTATTAAGACGAGATGAAATGATTCTAAGAGCGATAAAAACGAGTATTTCAATTACTAAGAATGTAGCAAGTGCATAAAAGATATTGATTTTAAGATGATGATTAAATAGGGCATAGTCTTCACTAATATCTTGCCAAATAACAATTTGGCCAGCGTCAGGCTCTGCAGGATCTTTAGTGCCTAAATAATCTCTTAAAGGTTTTGTTGCATAGAGGTAAGAGTGTCCATCTAAGGGGATAATCTGTAAATCAATATCAAAACCTTGAATATGAGTATGTTGATGGTCTGTGTTGATCGTTAGTTTTGTTAGAGGCGTAATTTGTTCATTGCTTGTTTGCTCAATGACCAAACCATTGATAGCTGGTGTTTTTAAAAGGTGCTGTTTTAGATAATCGGGCCAAACATTTTTACGTAAATGTTCTTCATAGAGTAATACTGCAGCATTAATATTCGATTGTGCGATTAAATTATTAAGTACTAAGGCAAATGAAGCACCTGCTTCAACGGTACCAATATGCTCATATTTACCGGCTTCATTAATTATTGAAACAGGACTTGTGCCCCGAATTCCAGAATAGACCCGTCCAGTTTCAAAGCCCATAACCGGCTGATGGAGCTTATTGGTATCAACTATCGTATGACGAATATTATCCATATTGTCACCAAACTTTTGAGGTTTGTGGGCACGTAGAAATGATGTTGAACCAGGTCCGAGATGAAAATGTAATTGGCGAGCATCAAACTTTTCAGTAAATTGTTGCCAGTTTTGTCGTATAGCATCGTGAAGCTCATTTCTTGCTTTTTTAGCCTTTTCTGCCCCTGCACCACCACCTTCTTGTTCAACCGCTTTTTTACCTTTTAGAAAAAGTGATTGATAACTGGAAGTATTTGCAACGATATTAGCAACCTGAACCATATTCTCCTGCGTTGCTTGATAGGCAATATCAAAAGCAGCAAAGTGATTAATCGCTTTTTGTTGTTCATCAAGGTGTAGATTATGTTCAGCCTGCTTATAGGTCAGCGCCACAAAAGAACCATCAATAATGGCAATCAGTAGACTGAGGAGCAGGAATAAACGATGTTTTTTTATAAAGGCCATTTAAGTCAAATTATTTAATTTGAACATCCATGTATATAAGCTTTCTCTTACATTCTATAGTTGAATGAAGCCATTTACAATATTAACTATCCCACTTATGGGGGGTTAAAGGTATTCTATCAATATCTCAGCTTTGGGATGTTTTTCTTCAATTGGTTTTAATACTTGCAGAATAGATTTTTCATTTCCTCCATTCACCGTTTCTGAAAATAGGTGGACATTAATTTCAGCTTGCTTGAGTTCTGCAACTTGCTCGTCAGATAAGAAATCTGCATTAACACATAAGATCGCTTTATCAGCCAAAATAGATTCTTTCGCTTCAGCAAAGCCTTCTTGACTAAAAATAAGATAAATAATCATTATTTTTCAATCGCTAAATAGGCATTTTCAGAGATATCAGACCAAGCATCATTTTGACTTCGAAAAGCCTGATAAGCATCATATACTTGCTTGAACTTAGGATCGTTAGCCGCTGCTTCCTCAAGTGTTTCATCAGTTAATGTTTTTAATGTTGCCAAAACATCAGCAGGAAAACGGTGAATTTGAACATTAGGTCGATCTTTTAGTTCTTGTAATGCAGATATATTTTTTTGTTCCATTTCAGATAACATTCTTACGTTTTCAGCCATCGCAGCATTACTCACAATCGCTTGCAAGTCCGCTGGTAATGAATCCCATGCACGTTGGTTAATGGTCAGTTCTAAAACAGTACCTGGCTCATGCCAGCCGGGATAATAATAATGTTCTGCCGCACGATATAGGCCTAAACGTTGATCATGGTATGGACCAATCCACTCTGTGGCATCAATTGTGTTGCGTTCTAGTGCTGTATACACTTCGCTACCGGCTAATAAGACAGGGTTACCACCTGCTTTAGCGAATACTTTACCGCCAAGACCGGGGATCCGCATTTTCAGGCCTTTAATATCTTCTAGTGAATTGATTTCTTTATTAAACCAGCCACCCATTTGCACACCAGTGTTGCCAAGCGGGAAGGGAACAACATGGAAAGGTTTATAGACTTCGCGCCATAGCTCTAAACCACCACCATCATAAAGCCATGCATTCATACCACGAGCAGTCATTCCAAAAGGTACAGTAGAAAAGAACTGTGCTTCTGGCACTTTTCCTGCCCAGTAATAGGCGCTGCCATGGCCCATTTCTACGGTACCTTGAGATACAGCATCAAAGGTCTGTAGGGCTGGAATTAGTTCACCACCGGCATAGACTTTAACATTCAGTCTGCCATTTGACATGGCTTTGATATTATCGGCAAAACGTTCAGCACCTTCTTGTAATACTGGAAAACCTGGTGGCCAAGTGGTGACCATTTTCCAGTTATATGTTTTGCTGGTATCAACGGCAGAGGAGTTGTTGTCTGACTTGTTATCAGGACCACAAGCACTAAGCAAAATGCTCAGAGTAGTGATGAGGAGAATAAAATAATTTTTCATAATGTGTTCCTAGCGCAAGACATAAATATTCAAAAGAAGTGCGTCATCCTCGCGTATGCGGGGATCCATGGGCTGCTCAAGTTTCTGCTATCGTTGGATTCCCGCCTGCGCGGGAATGACGAAGATTTTATTACGGTATAGATTTCTAAAACCTTTATACTTTTTCTAATTTGGCATAAGCAGTCACTAACCACTTTGTGCCAGCATGTTTAAAATTAACTTGAACGCGAGCACTTTTACCCGCACCTTCAGTATCAATCACTGTTCCGGCACCAAATTTATGATGATGAACTTGTTGGCCGGGGTTAAAGCCTGTCTCATTAATAGCGTTTGTATGTTTAGGAGCTGCAAAAGTTGAATTACCACTGCCACTACTGACAATATTCTTTCGTGCACGAATTTCTTCAACACGATCTTTAGGGATCTCTCGTAAGAAACGAGATGGTGATGGTGACATTTCTTGACCATACAAAAAGCGTGATTCTGTATGAATTAAATACAGTGTTGTACGTGCTCGTGTCATACCAACATAACAAAGACGACGTTCTTCGGCGAGGCGAGTAGGGTCATCACTTGTTTTTTGTCCTGGGAATAGGCCTTCTTCCATACCAACCATGAATACGACAGGGAACTCCAAGCCTTTGGCTGAGTGTAAGGTCATTAACTGAACACAGTCTTCCCATTGGTCAGCTTGGTTTTCACCCGCTTCTAATGCGGCATGTGATAAAAAAGCATCCAATAAGGGTAGTTCATCTGCTTCTTCAGGGCGTTCGAATGTACGTGTGGCATTGATTAATTCATCTAAGTTTTCAATGCGGCCCTGACCTTTCTCTGATTTATCTTTAGCATGATGTGCCCGTAAACCACTTTCATCAATGACCAATGTGGTGAGTTCATGCAAAGGCAGGGTGTCATCTTCAGGTGTTAATGAATCAATTAAGGTTAAAAATCCGGTTAAAGCATTGCCTGCCCGAGCAGTAAAAAACTTGGCAGCAAGTAAATCAACACAAGCTTGCCACATGGTTTGGTTTTGTTCGCGAGCATATTGGCGAAGTTGTGTCAGTGTTGCTGCACCAATGCCACGTGTGGGAGTGTTGACTACACGCTCAAAAGCGGCATCATCATTACGGTTTGCAACAAGTCGTAAATAGGACAAAACATCTTTAATTTCAGCACGATCAAAAAAGCGTAAACCACCATAAACACGATAAGGCATATTAGCGATCATTAAGGCTTCTTCAATCACGCGTGATTGAGCATTCGAGCGATATAAAACGGCATGATCTGCTCGTTTGCCACCTGCATCTACAGCCGTTTTAACTTGCTGAACTAAATAGCTAGCTTCATCACGCTCGTTATAAGCGTTATAGAGCTGAATAAGCTTGCCATCATCATCATCCGTCCAAAGCTCTTTACCGAGGCGATCACTATTATTAGCAATAACGGCATTAGCACCCGCTAGAATATTGCCGGTTGAGCGATAGTTTTGTTCTAAGCGGATAGAGCTAGCATCATCATAATCATGATGAAACTTTTGAATGTTTTCTATCTTGGCTCCACGCCAGCCATAGATTGATTGGTCATCATCACCAACAATAAATAAATGACCTGACTCACCAGCAAGTAAACGTAACCAAGCATATTGAATGGTGTTGGTATCTTGAAACTCATCAACCAGTATTTGCTGGAACCGTTGTTGATAGCTAGCAAGAATATCGGGACGTTTTAGCCATAATTCATGACAACGTAATAATATTTCACCAAAATCAATGACACCAGCACGTTGGCAAGATTGTTCATAGGCTTGGTAAATAGCCTGCATTTTCTGTGAATAGGGATCATTGCCAGCTTGAATGTTTTTAGAGCGTAGACCTTCATCTTTTTGGGCGTTGATATACCATTGTGCTTGTTTAGCCGGCCATTGAGCTTCATCTAATTCCATGCCACGAATAATTCGTTTTAGCATGCGAAGTTGGTCATCACTATCTAGAATTTGAAAACTTTGGGGTAAATCAGCTTCTTTCCAATGTGCTCGAAGTAGGCGATGAGCCAAACCATGAAATGTGCCCACCCACATACCGCCAATCGGATAGCCAAGCGTATCCTCAATCTTAGCGCGCATTTCTTTGGCGGCTTTATTGGTAAACGTAACGGCGAGAATATTGGCTGGTGATAAGTTTTCAGCTTGAATAAGCCAAGAAATACGATGAACTAGAACGCGTGTTTTACCACTTCCTGCACCCGCTAAAATCCGGGCATGTCCTAAAGGTGCAGCGACAGCTTCACGTTGGGGTTTATTGAGGCCATCAAGTAATTCAGAAACATCCATTCAAGATTTCTACAAAGTTAAGAGGTGTATAGACAGAAAAACACTGAACATGATTAACATGTCCAGTGTTTCAGTGATTTTGCATATACCCGTTATTATTCATTTTGCAGTTTTTGCACCCCGTCATTCCAGCATGCTTTTAGCTGGAATCTACTTAATGCAATAGATCCTCGATAAAAGCTCTCGAGGATGACGGCAATTGTAAGTCTACATCTTCATCTATCACGGGTATATTCAAGGTTTTCGAATTGGAAAACCTTAATGAACTTTAGATATTGCTATCTAAAAATGCAGCTAGTTGTGATTTAGTTAAAGCACCCACTTTAGTTGCTTCAACTTCGCCACCTTTAAATAACATCAGGGTAGGGATACCACGGATTCCGTAACGAGGCGGTGTTTCTGCATTTTCATCAATATTAAGCTTGCATACTTTAAGTTTGCCAGCGTATTCAGTGCCGATTTCTTCCAAAATTGGAGCAATCATTTTGCACGGTCCACACCATTCAGCCCAGTAATCTACTAATACAGGTAGGTCAGACTGTAATACTTGGCTTTCAAAGTCGCCATCAGTCACTTGGGTGACATTTTCGCTCATGTTTTTCTCTCCAGTGATAATTTCAAGGAACAATTAATTAAATTTCGCTCCTAAGCTATTGGAAGGCTATACTCACATTCCAATATTAAGTAACATTTTTTCCTATCATCAAAGGTAATGCAAGTATTTCTATGAGTGCACATCTAACAGAGCAAGCTTTTTCGTCATTACCTTTACATGAAACACTTCAAAATGGTCTACGTAGTGCGGGGTTTGAGTTTTGTACACCAATTCAAGCTCAATCATTGCCACTGTTACTTGCAGGGCAAGATGTAGCGGGGCAGGCGCAAACAGGAACGGGTAAAACAATTGCCTTTTTATTGGCTACCTTTCAGCGACTATTGACTGAAGAACCCCCTAAAAATTGGGATGGAAAGCAGCCTCGAGCATTCATTTTAGCCCCTACACGAGAGCTTGCTAATCAAATTGCTAAAGATGCCATCCTATTAAATAAGGATGCGAATTTGCGCATAGTTGTGTCATATGGCGGAAAAGATTATGACAAGCAAAAAACAGCCATTACAGATGGTGTGGATATTTTAATTGGTACACCCGGCCGCCTACTTGATTATCACAAGCAGCATGTGTTTAATCTTAAGTCTGTGCAAGCAGTTGTATTAGATGAAGCAGATCGTATGTTTGATTTAGGTTTTATCAAAGATGTACGTTATTTCTTGCGTCGTGTGCCTGCACCGACGGAACGTTTAGGCATGTTGTTCTCTGCTACTTTGAGTTTTAAAGTAGCTGAACTTGCTTATGAGCATATGAATAACCCTGAAAAGGTTGAAGTCGCTGCAGGAAAAGTGTCGAGCGATCGTATTGAAGAAAGTGTTTATTACCCTGCAAATGAAGAAAAGATTCCTTTATTACTGGCGTTAATCAAGCGTATTCAACCACCCCGCGGTATTGTTTTTGTAAATACAAAACGTGCTGCTGATCGTGTTTGGGGGTTTTTAGAAGGCAATGGCCATAAGGCTGCTTTATTGTCAGGCGATGTACCTCAAAAGAAAAGAGAGGGTTTACTCAAAAAATTCCAAGATGGTGAGTTCCCATTCTTAGTGGCTACTGATGTGGCTGCACGTGGATTACATATCCCTGAAGTAAGTCATGTATTTAATTATGATTTACCACAAGATGTCGAAGATTATGTTCACCGTATAGGCCGAACTGCACGTGCAGGTGCTAGTGGCGTTGCGATTAGTTTTGCCTGTGAAGATTATGCATTTTCATTGCCGGATATTGAACAATACATTAAACATAAACTCCCTGTTGAGTCGGCATCAGATGAAGCTTTAGAAAAACCACAGCCAGCAAAACGTCCTGAAAAAAGACCGCCACTGCCGGGCCACAAAAAACAGGGTGCTGGTCAAAAGCCTAGACGTTCACATCCTCCACGCCGTAAACCCAATAGTTAATGCAGATTAACGGTGCCCATCTGGCGACTGTTTTTGCTCCAAAGCCTGTAGAGCTTCAAGAGCAAACACGACAGCCTGTTACGATTGATGCGGTAGCTAGTTTTAAACTTGGCGATGAACCTTCACCTCAAACGAAGGTAGACGTACAGCAATCAGCCCAAGCTGAGATAAGCGTTAATGATAGTCAGCAAGCACGATTTGTTCGTTTTTTTTCGGCAAGTGATGAGGCTTCTTCACCAACACAACGTGAACCATCAGGTCCTAAACCTTTACCACAAGGTGTTCAGCAATATCTACAAATAGCTGATTTACAAAACCCGTCTGAGAAAAGTGTTTTAGATGAAATTGTATAAACTGATTATTACTGGTTTATGTCTGTTTCTTGTCGCGTGTTCTGGAGCACAAACAAAGCAGAAAGTAGTTGCCGCAGATCCAGATAATGCCGGAATTTCACGTTTAGCCAAAAGTGATATTAATGAGGTAGTTGAATATCATCAAAGAGCTGTTATTCGCGATCTAAAAACATTGATGTTGAAACTTTATCGTCGAAACCCTCAAGGGCGGCATGATCAAGAACAACGTTCTATTGAAGAAAGTGTTGATGCACTCTTCGCTCATCCACATGACCATGGTTACGCTCAGTGGCAATCAATGAAACCAAACGATATTGTTCGTATTTCTCTAGATGAAACGTATCAAGGTTCAGATCGTGTTTTACCTTTTATTGTTGGTTTACGGAAAATGTTGATGTCATCTTATGATAATCATATTGAGTTTTATTATTTAACAAGTATTAGTGAGCAAAAGCTCTATAACAGCGCTCGAAATATTGAGATTTCTGCATGGATGTTGGCAGAAAAACGTAATATTCAAGGTGAATTATTAATCTTGAGTGATAGTCTTGAAAATGAGAAACGAAATTTAAGTTACCAAAGACTGATTGGGCGGATGATTGCTACACAGGATAATTTAGCTGAAATTCTTGCCCATAAATCAGGTCGATTAATTAAAACTGTTGTTGTCAAAGCTGCTTCAATGGTCTTTTTGCCTATATAATATAATGTTAATGTTAAAGAAACAGTTCTGCTTGAGGCCTCTATGATAAACACAGTAGAAATATTCCCTTGGAATGAAAACCTTAAAACAGGAATTGACATCATTGATCAGCAGCATCAGAAATTGGTGCAGTTGATTAATTTATTAGCACAGCATATTGCTAATAAATCCGATGTTCTTACACTGGAAAAAATATTCAAACAGCTGACAGACTATGCTTATTATCATTTTGAAACAGAAGAGAAAATTTGGCATAAATATCTAGATGGCGATGTTTGGGTTGAGGGCCATGAGAAAACACATGCCTCTTTTTTAACTCAAGTATTGGAAATCAAAGAGCACAGCAATAATGGAACATTGAGTGAGGTGGTAGAAGATATTCTGTCATTTCTAACACATTGGTTAGCCTTCCATATTCTTGACTCTGATAAGAGAATGGCTAAGGCTGTACTCGCTGTGCAAGCTGGGGAAACGATTGAACAGGCGAAAATAAGTTCGGCAGAACAAATGAATGGTGCAATGCAAGTTTTGATTAAAACTGTTCTCAGTATGTATGACAATTTATCGGTACGCACGCTTTCCCTAATGAAAGAAATTGCGGAACGAGAGCGAGCTCAAGCTAAATTAAAACTGACTAGTAAAGTGATTGAAGGTTCTTTAGAAGCCATTTTCATCACAGATGAAAATTACCTTTTGATTGATTGTAACCCTGCTTTTGAAAGTATGTGTCAATCAAACTATGAGCAATTATTAGGTCAGCATATCAATAAACTAAAGCCAGACTTGGATGAATATCCGATAAATGAAGAAATTATGGATGGCTTAACTGAAGTTGGTCATTGGACGGGAGAACTGTGGTCTGATTTGGGTGACGGACGTAAAGAACCAGAATGGTTAACCTATTCTGCGATTAAATCAGGTAAGGGTGACATTACTAATTATGTTGGTGTGTTCTCTAGCATGTCTCAATTGATTCAACGGCAGCAGACATTAGAACAAGCTGCGAATTATGATTTGTTAACCGATCTTCCCAACCGACGTTTATTGGCTGATAGATTACAACAGGCAATATTTTTAGCAAATAGAAATAAACAATTATTGGCTGTTTGCTTCCTAGATTTAGATGGTTTTAAAATCATCAACGACACGCTAGGTCATGCTGCTGGAGATATCCTATTAATAGAAGTTGCCCAGCGACTGCAAAATGAAACACGTGCAGTTGATACAGTAGCTCGTCTCGGTGGAGATGAATTTGTATTAGTATTAGGCGGGCTGTCAAACGACAGTGTCATCATGCCATTATTAGAGAAATTACTGTCGGCTATTGCTGAACCTATTAATGTGGGAGAAGATTATGCACGTGTGACAGCAAGTATTGGTGTGGCTATATATCCTCTGCATGGAGACAGTACCGAGTTAATATTAAAAAAAGCAGATAAAGCCATGTATCAGGCTAAACAAGCAGGGAAGTCATGTTATAGGGTTTTTGAACCTGGTGTTTCATAATTAATTATAAACGGATATTACTGAATTAGAATAGCCTAGAATAGTGAGTTAAAAGAGTATGTAATGAACGTTTTTTATGCAGGAGTGAAGAATATGTATAAATGTGTATTGATTGCGAGTCTCTCATGTTTAATGTCTGCTTGTTCAGATTCAGATAAACCTCAGAAAGTAGAACAAGATCATGTCTGGAAAGAGCAAACGGAGTTGATTGATAAAGCGAAAAATGTTGAGCAGATGCTTCAGGACTCTGCTGCATTACAGCAACAAAAAATTAACGAACAAACGCACTAAAGTAGCTGTACCTTTAGGCGCATATAGAAAGTTCAGTTAGTGTTGTCAAAGTCCTTCGTTCGACTGAAGTCGAACCTACGTGACGTAGCTAGGCTATCTATTTACTTTGTTAGTTTCGGGTTGCCAAAGCGATGTCCAGATGCTTGATGCATAAATAGGTTCTTCAATAAACTGTGTTGATTAACTGTTTTTAAACCAAATCGTCTTGCCCAACGAAGTGGTGCTAATTCACTACCAAATACTCGTTTGAATGCATCCATTGTCATTTGCATGGCAAGGTTGTCTCCTTTTCTACGACGTTGATATTTGTTTAGCGTATGTAGGCTTCCTATATCACGCCCTTTGTCATGAGCATCCAATACCTCTTCAGCTAATGTGGCAGCATCAAGTAGGCCGATATTAACGCCTTGCCCAGCAAGTGGGTGAATCGTATGAGCTGCATCGCCAACGAGAGCAAAGCCTTTTTCAACATAATGATCGGCATGACGCAGTTTGAGAGGAAAACGTGCTCGCTCACTAATATCGACAATATCACCCAACTTATTACCAAAAGCTTTTGATATGGCGTTATTAAAACGTTCATCATCTAATTCACAGAGAAGTTCAGCTTCTTCAGTTGAATTAGACCAAACTATTGAACATTGATTTATATTTGCTAAAGGTAAAAAGGCTAAAGGACCTTCGGGTAAGAAGCGTTGCCATGCAGTGTATTGATGTGGGTTTTGCGTGGTCACAGTACACACCACTGCTGTTTGTTGGTAATCCCAGCCATGAGTATCAATCTCAGCCCAATCACGCAGTAAAGAGCGAGCACCATCAGCACCGACAATTAAATCAGCGGTGAGAGTTTGGCCATTTTCAAGCGTTAGGCTTTGTTCTGAGAGAGAGCTTGGTTTGGCTGGGCAGAGCAATGTAATATTGTTTAGTTGTTTACAGCGGGCAAGGCAAGCTTGTTGAATATGACGGTTTTCAACGATATAACCGAGTAATGGTTCACCAATGTCAGCACTATCAAAATGTAATGTGCTTGCTTGTGTTTCCCACACTTCCATATCAGTAAATTGACTAATTCGACTTGGAATAAGTTGTTGCCAGATCCCTAGATTTTTAAATAAGTTTTCACTAGCACGAGTGAGGGCGCTGACGCGTAAGTCGGGTTTATCTAGCTCTGTTATAGGGCTTGGCGTGTGAGCTTCAACAATGGCAATATTTAACTCAGATTGTTCTGCCAGTGCAACTGCAAGTGTAGCTCCCACCATGCCACCACCAACAATGATGACATCATAATGTGTACTCATAAACTTATTCCCCGCCCAAGTCGTGGTTGCTTTCTATTTAAGCCCATACTTTTCTGAGCTAAGGCGTGTTTAGCTGAGGGGAGTGCATCAATCAATGTTAAAGCTGCACCACGTAAATGACCTAGCAGTGGATTATTGTTACTAAAGAGTTTCACTAGGCTGTTGGTGTTATCAATAGTGATATCTTGGTCTTGTTGTCGCCACTGTGAATAGTCATGTAAAAGACGAGGATCACCACAATCATCACTACTGTCTTCAAGCACATCGGCTAAGGCTGCAACATCACGTAAACCAAGGTTAAAACCTTGTCCTGCAATAGGGTGAAGACTGTGAGCAGCATTACCAATCAGCACAATACGTTGTTGAATTGGCTGATCAGCTTGCATGAGTTTGAGCGGATAACTATTTCTCTGGCCCACTTGTTTTAATTTGCCAAGTCGATAACCAAAACGATCTTGTAATTGCTCTAAAAACTCACCTTCTGAACATTGAAGTAAGGCTTTCTCATCACCTGTTTTAACTGTCCATACCAAACTACAGCGATTATCTGACATCGGTAGTAAAGCAATGGGGCCAGAGTCGGTGAAACGCTCAAATGCACGGCCTTGGTGAGCACGCTCGGGCGTGATGTTAGCTGTGACAGCTGTTTGTCCGTAATCGTGCTCTAAAGCCCCTAAATTGAGTAGCTGGCGAATAGTTGAATGAGCCCCATCTGCTGCAACAATTAATTTTGCTGAAAGTTGACGGTCATCGTTAAGAATGATTTTAACGTGATCATTATGCTGATTTAGGTCGACAACACTAGCAGGACAAATAACTTCTAGATTGTTTTGTTGGCTCAAGGCTTGGTTAAGTACTTGTCCCATAAGACGAGCAGTGATGACTTGACCTAATGCAGGTACATTTTCATCTTGGGCAGAAAGACGGGTTATACCAAAGTGACCTCGGTCTGACACATGGATGTCACTAATTGCGGTGCTATGGACAGCAAGTTGATCCCATAAACCCATCGATTCAAATATGCGTTGTGAACCATAGGCTAGGGCAATACCACGATCATCATAACTAGCTTGTTGCTGCGAATGGGGTTCAAAGGCTTCGATGACTGCAATTTTTAATGGGGTGTTTTTTAGAGCACAGGCAAGACTCGCTCCCACCATACCACCACCAACAATTACTAAATCAAAGTCGAGCTTTGCCATTTTATATTGCCTTTGCCATTAACGCTTCAATGTCATCAACTTCTTTTGGTGCTGCCTCGGTAAGCACTTCACATCCAGTCTTAGTGACCAGAACATCATCTTCAATGCGAATGCCAATAAAATGCCATTTTTTATCAATATGCTTTGGATCTCGAATGTATAAACCCGGTTCAACCGTGAGCACCATACCGGGTTCAAGCATTCGCCATTCACCACCGACTTTATAATCACCGACATCGTGTACATCCATACCAAGCCAATGGCCAGTGCGATGCATATAAAATTCTCGGTATTTTTCTTGTTCGATCAGAGTTTCAAGTTTGCCTGTTAATAAACCAATATTAAGTAAACCTGCAGTAATGACTCGTACCGCTGCTTCATGAGGCTGGTTCCAGTGATTACCCGGTTTAACTTCTGCTATAGCTGCTTTCTGGGCATCTAAGACAATGTTATATAAGGTTTTTTGGCAAGTTGTAAATTTGCCATTAACTGGAAATGTTCGAGTGATATCGGCAGCATAATAATCATACTCAGCACCGGCATCGATCAATAAAAGATCATTGTTTTTTAACTTATGATTATTTTCAATATAATGCAGAATGCAGCCGTTTTCACCTCCACCAACAATAGAAGGGTAAGCAGGTGAGCGGCAATTATTTTTCATGAACTCATGAATAATCTCAGCTTCAACTTGATATTCCCATTGTCCTACTTCAGTAAATTGCATAGCGCGACGATGGGCAGCTGTTGAAACATCAGCTGCTTGTCGCATTGCTTTTATTTCAGCACTGCTTTTATATAAACGTAATTCGTTTAAACTATGTTCTAATTCGATAATCTCACTGGGTGAATGCATACCTTGGCGTGAGGCATTACGAAGATGATTAAGCCAGCCCACCATTCTTTGATCAAAAGCAGGCACATTGCCCATGGTGTAATAGACTTTCTCTTTGCCTTCTAATAAGCCCGGTAAAATATCATCAAGATCAGAAATGGGATATGAATCATCTGCACCATATTTTTCAATAGCACCTTCTTGACCTGCACGATAACCATCCCAAATTTCTTTTGATAAATCGCGTTCACGACAAAATAAAAGATATTCACCGTGTGGGCGACCTGGAATGATAACAATGACGGCTTCAGGCTCATCAAAACCACTTAAATAATGAAAACTACTATCACTACGATAAATATAATCAACGTCACGATTGCGATTAGCCACGGGGACACTGGGTAAGACAGCGATGCTATCAGCACCCATAATGTCGATTAAATGTCGTCTACGCTTGGCAAATTCTTTTTTATTCATAATGTTTAGCTTATCGCTTAGTGCTCGGTTTGATCATTTGCAGCTTCAACTGGCTGAAGTTCACCAAATAATAAGAATAATCCCATACGAAGGTATTCTACTAATTCTTCGAAATTAGCTTCATCTTCACTATCATCTGATTCTTCAGAGCTAATCTGACTGATGCCAATCACGTCACTAATATACTCTTTGCAATCTGCAGATAATTCCGTGTCATCGGTTAGACCTGAAGCACCCAAACCAAAAGTAAGTCCCTGACACCATTGCGTCATAGCGTAAATGCGCGATGCAATTGGTGCATCATCTTCTGGCAGTTCTAATTGCAGATCAAAATCGAGACTATTTAAAGCTTGAATCGTATCATCGAATAATGCTGCTAGGTCTAAAACTTCATCTTCATCAGGATGAAAGTCTTCAAAAATACTTTTATACCAAGTTGAGCGACTTGCTTGAGCGTTTAAGCATAATATTCCGCATAATGCGCCTTGTAATTCAGATAAGCTTTGTGGGCCATCACCTTCAGAATTATTAGATGAAAGAGAAGGAAAATACAATTCAGACATGATGATAGGACCTATATTTAAAAAATAGTTTAAGACAATTGTTGACCCAATTGCTCGGGCACGCTTATAGTTAGACTTTATTTTCGCACAAGTAAGAACTCATACTAATGGAAAAAGATGCGATCCAACAATTAGAAGTGCAAGTAGATGACCTACTTCGTGCTAGTCGACGGATACGTGAAGAGAACATGTTGTTGAAATCTCAACAAACCGCATGGCTAGCTGAACGTACTGAATTAGTTGAAAAAACAGACATGGCACGCTCGCGAATTGAGAATATGGTTGGCCGTCTGAAAGAATTGGATGAAGAACTATGAGTTCACCAATTTCAGTCAATATATTAGGCAAAGAATACCAAGTTGCCTGCCCAGATGAAGAAAAAGATGCGCTAATTGCATCGGCAAGAATGCTTCACGACAATATGGAGCAAATTCGTTCGACCGGAAAAATTGTCGGATTAGATCGTATTGCTGTAATGGCTGCACTGAATTTAGCGCATGATCTGATTAGTTTGCAGAATAGTGACGATGGTGGAATGGAAGAGGTAAATAAAAGTATTTTGCAGATGAAAGATAAAGTTAGCCTCTTTTTAGAAGAAGCTCGTCAGTTAGAATTATAAAAAAAACTATCACCAGAATAAAATAGGCGTATCATTACTAACAGTCCCTGCGGTGTTCGATAGTGACGTTAGTTTCTTGACCCGATAAGCATTTATGCACGGGAATTGACTTGAAATGGGAGTGCATACTCATCTTGAATGAGCAGCCCAAAATTTCTAAGATATTCCCACTTGAACCCCAAAATGGTTCGAGGACACTGTCGCAACGGCACTGTGGGGCAATCTGATTTTTAATCATTGATTACTTCTTTAAACATATTCATGATTGTGTAATTAGCCCCCTTAATTCAAATTATCATCACAAAATGAGATGTCATTTATTCTGAATGGCAGAATCATCAATCATTTCGATATCAATAAATATTATTGCTGGCTTTTTATATAATACTGGCAGACATAATAGATATATTTATTATGATAGAAGTGGTGTGATATATTCATAGTTGTAGGTATTTAGCTATTCCTTTCTTGAGGGACAACTTGAATGAATAAGTTACGAATTATTATAAGTCTACTCATCATTGCCTTTATCGCACAGGCATGTTCACCTAAAAAAACACCCAATAAAATAGAGCTTGATAATACTGGCCAAGCAAATATTCATGCCATTTCTGATCAACAGTTGAGAAGTGTAATGAAAAAGCTAAAGTCACTCACGTTTAGTCGGTATGACTCCGAATTAGAGCGTGATAAACAGCGGACTCGTTATGTTCGACAGATAACGGACATTGCACATGCCGTAGAAAGTTCGTCAGAATCAATTATAGCGATAGGCCAACGTTTGGAATTAGATGAAGGTGAGCGAAAAATATTTCTGAGCTTTGCAGCTAAGCTAACAAAACAAGCAAGTGGACTTAAGATCTTAGCTGATTCAGGTGAAGAAAAGTTGATTCGCATTAAAATGCAAAATCTAGTTAATACCTGTAATAGTTGCCATGATAATTTCAGGGTGATGACGGAGGGTAAATAAATGACTCAGCGTGGTGATAGAGCATATTTCTTTTCTCATAAGAATCATTTTTCTAGTATCAGTATATTGATTGCAATAAGCTTGTTTTTTGTTTTGATGACACCAGTTAAAGCACAAGAACATGATAGTGCAGCTGTACAACAAGAACTCGAGACTCTTAAACAGCGGGTTGCAGCATTAGAAAAATTACTTAAACTGCCTCGGGTAGCGGCAGCCATCGCAAATATTGCTGAAGAAGGTAACGACTCACACACTGACACTCAAGTGCTAGCCTCGGTAGCAAGTGATGGTAGCGAGCAACAAGATAAGCGCGAAGCGACTATCGGTGAAACAACATTAACATTCGGAGGACAACTTAGAATGGATGTTGTGGTTAATGACCCTAGTGGCAGTTCAAATTTCGGCATGAGCGCTTCGAGTATTCCTTCATCAACTGTACAAGGTGAGGACTGGCATACTGCCATGACGCTTCGAGATAGCCGCTTATGGTTTAAATCAACGACACCAACAAAGTACGGTGACTTTAATACGTTGATCGAAACTGATTTCTGGGGTAGTTCAGGTAACGAGACGCTGAGTAATTCACATAATATTCGTTTACGACATGCCTTCGCTGAATTTGCTGGCTTTACTATTGGTCAAACTAACTCGACCTTTATGCACTCGGGTACTGCGCCTGATTTGATTATCATTCCTGTTACTGATGTATTTGTTCGCCAGCCTCTGCTTCGTTACACTCAAGAGTTTGGTGACAATGAATGGCAAGTTGCACTAGAGCAACCAGAAGCCACTTTTTCTGATAGCACGGCTACTCAGATTACACCTGATGATGACCGCCTGCCAGATTTAACTGGACAAGTAACATGGCGACCTGAGTGGGGACAATTTTCGATTTCAGGTGTATTGCGACACCTACATATTGATACCGGGGATACAGCTCTTGGAGCCGTGCCTGCAGGTGTGTCAGACCAAGCATTTGGGGGCGGTATATTTGCTTCAAGTAGAATTGATCTTCAAGGTGCAAATAATATTCGTCTTGGCTATATCATCGGTAATGGACTAGGGCGTTATATTGCTAATAATAGTTTTAATGCTGCAACAGTAGATAATGCTGGCAAGATACATTTACAAAATTCCATGGCTGCTTTTGCTGCCTATCAACATTGGTGGAGTGACAATTGGCATTCATCCTTTGCGATGACTCATGCTCAGGTTGATAATGATTTGGGTATTTTATCTGACACCGCGTTTAAGGATATTCAATCCTATCATGCGAATCTTCGTTGGGCTCCGTTAGAAAATGCAACGATGGGGTTTGAATATGGTCATGCCCGTTCTGAGAAAGAAAATGGTGAAAAAGGGCGATTACATCGCTTCCAATTCTCAACGATATATAATTTCTAGACAGTGACTAGGATGGGATTTGGTGATATCAAAGATCAAAGCAATGGAGAGGTAGATGGGGCGAAGAATAATTAAAAATATATGCCATCGGCAGCGTAAGGAAGATAACTATCTTGCAAAGTTATCTTCAGCTTTGATGGTTATATTATTTCTTATTTCCTCATCTGCTTTAGCTGAAGACAGGCCTCATGTTTTATTGCTACATTCCTACCATTCAGGACTAGACTGGACGGACAATATAACAAAAGGCATTGTTGATGAATTACATCCTGATACGGGCGATATCAAACTTGATATTGAGTATATGGATACTAAGAAGCTCCCTTTTGATGATAATTATCAACATCAACTTTATAAGCTTTATCAGTACAAATATTCAAAAACAAAATTTGACCTGATTTTAGTTTCGGACAATAACGCATTTGATTTTGTACGGCGACATCAGAATAACTTGTTTGCTGGTGTGCCAATCGTTTTTTGTGGCGTTAATTTTTTCCGTGATGAGCAACTCGAAGGCTATAAAAATATTACAGGTGTTGCTGAGGTTTTTGATGCACGTTCAACGGTAGCGCTTGCAAGGAAACTGCATCCAGAAATAAAGAAACTGTTTGTCATTAATGATTATCTTCCAACGGGTCGGGCGTGGGAAAAAGAGATTAAAAGCCAGTTAGAATCTATTTCTGAAGAGATCGAGATTACTTATTCTGATAATTTGACTATGGATAATTTACTTGGAACTATAAATCAATTACCTGATGATACTGTTGTGTTACTCGGTGCTTTTTTTCAAGATGCCGCTGAGCAATTTTATGACCCTCAAGCAAGTACAAAGTTAATTACAGACAATAGTGATGTGCCCGTATACAGCCTTCTAGATTTTAATTTGGGACATGGTATTGTTGGTGGCAACCTAATTAATGGCTACTCACAAGGAGAGGCAGCAGCGAAGTTAGGCAAACGAATCTTAGCGGGAGAAAGTGCAGATGAAATTCCTGTCATAAAAGAAGGTTCGAATAGTAATATGTTTGATAAGGTACAACTTCGTCGCTTTGGCATTAATGAAAAACAGCTACCAGCGGGTAGTCAAACAATTAATAAAGATTTGGTCACTTTTTCCCCTCAAGAATTGGCATGGATTGCGGCTCATCCTGTGATTAGGCTGGCCCCAGACCCAGCATTCCAACCCTTTGAGTTTTTTGATAGCAATGGTTCATTTAAAGGCATAGCAGCTGATTATATAGCGTTGTTAGAAAAAAAGGTCGGTATCCATTTTGACCCTGTACAACTTACGGATTGGCTTGACGTTATCAAGCAGGTCAAAACGGGCGAGGTTGATATGGTTAGTGCCGTTATGAAGACACCTGATAAGGATAAATATCTTAATTTCACTGAACCCTATCTTAAATTTCCTTACGTGATCATTACGCGGCATGACAATAGTCAACAACTTGACCTTAACAAACTACAAGGTAAGTCTGTTGCAGTAGTGAATAAATATGCCATTCATGACTTTCTGAAACGAGATCATGATGAATTAAATCTCGTACCTGTTGCAGATTATGTTGAAGGTTTACGTGGTGTTGCGTTTGGTGACTATGATGCATTTGTTGCTAATCTAGCCTCACTTTCCTATTTTATTGAAAAAGAAGGCATAAGCAACCTTCATGTTGCCGGTGAAAGTGGTTATTTTATCAATCTCTCCGTAGCCGTTCGTAAGGATATGCCTGAACTAATCTCTATTCTTAATAAAAGTCTTAGAATGACTTCTAATGAAGAGCGGGCCGAAATTAACAGTAGATGGGTTAAGCTTGATATTACGCCGTGGTGGCAAATGAGTCGAGCACAGATTGCGGTTTTGGTGAGTATTCTTGGCGGCCTCATTGTGTTGGCTATAGTCGCATGGAATTACCAGCTTCGTAGAGTGGTGAGAGTTCGAACGCTGCAGTTGAGTGAAGTGGTAGAACGATTAGACCTTGCCTTAAAAGAGCAGGCTCTTATCCTTAGTAATGCACAGATTGGGATTGCCTATGTCGTTGATAGAAAGCTACGTTGGGTTAATCCAAAATTGGCAGAGCAACGTGGTATTTATGAAGATGAGCTAGTAGGTCAAAGCACTCGAGTATTTTATGTCAATGATGAAGATTATGAGGAGGTAGGAAGAGTCTATTCTCAGTTGTTGGCTAAAGGTGAACGGTATGAAACGGAAGTATTGTTTCGACGAGGTGAAGAAGACACTTATTGGTGTCGGCTAGTTGGTCAGGCTGTTGATCCTAAGGATGTTAATGCAGGAACGATTTGGCTTTTGCAGGATGTCTCCGCTCAAAAAGAATTGGAGAACTATCTGACTACAATTGCCACTACGGATTATTTAACGGGCATCTATAATCGCCGTCATTTTAGCGAACTTGCGAATCGAGAAATAAAACGCAGTAGTCGTTACCAACACTTTCTTTCAGTGCTCATGCTTGATATTGATAATTTTAAGCTTCTTAATGATAAATATGGGCATGCTGTGGGTGATCTGGCATTGAAGTTTTTCACTGAAACTACGCAACTAATGCTGCGTGAACAGGATATTTTTGGTCGAATTGGAGGAGAAGAGTTTGCCATTATTTTACCGGAAACAGAGGTAAAAGAAGCAATTATTGTAGCGGAAAGGATTTGTAAAAAAATTGCAGCCTCTGGATTTGATGACAATGGAACAAAAGTGAAATTCACAGTCAGTATCGGCTTAACCTGCTATAGGGATGGTGAAACTGATCTTGATATGCTGCTAGCAGATGCAGACAAAGCTCTATATCAAGCCAAGGAAAGTGGTAGGAATAAGGTAGTCACATTAAAAGATGGAAAATGAAATATTTAAGCCTAATAAATAGTCAGGGTAGTAGCCATAATGATTTTTTGGCCTATGTATTATTGATATTCTGTATCTTTATTTTTTCGATATCTAGGACTGTTTTAGCTGAACCTGTCCAAGTTATTGATGAACATAAATCTGTTCAGCAATTAAATGACGAAAGTAGAGTTAACGCCTTATTAAATGAAGTAGATGATATGTGGCGTGGCGAGTCATCTTATGCCGTGACCTCAATGCAGGTTAAGACTAAGCATTACACCCGCACGATGCGAATGGAAGGCTGGTCGAAAGGTAAGGAAAAGACCTTATTTAAGATCATTGAACCATTACGCGAAAAAGGTACGGCAACCCTTAAATCGGGTAATCACATTTATACCTACCTTCCCAAAACAGATCGAACTATCAAGCTCACTACCGGCATGATGATGGGTGCATGGATGGGCAGCCATTTAACCAATGATGATTTGGTTAAAGAAGCGCGATTAGAAGAAGATTATGATGCGACCATTAGTTTTGAAGGCGAACGTGATGGCCAGAGTATTATTGAGTTCACCCTAATTCCAAAATTGGATGCAGCTGTCGTGTGGGGGAAATTAACATTAATTATTTTGGCAGATAGCCATATTCCAGTTGTTGAGTATTATTTTGATGAAGACTTTGTCTTGGCTAGAACAATTAGCTTTAGTGAGATCAAATCGTTAGGAGGGCGCGAAAGACCAACTGTTCTACGCGTTGTCCCAGCAGATAAACCAGATGAATATACTGAGTTTGTTTATGAGCAACTAGAGTTAAATATAGAGCTTAGTGACCGCCTGTTTTCTCTCTCAAGCTTAAAGAAACGTTAAGATGAACTTTGCCAAATTAGCCGCACGCAATGTTTATCGAAATAGTCATCGATCATTGGTGACGGTGGCTGCAATGGCATTTGCTTGTGCCATGATGATTGTTTTTTCATCATTAATGGAAGGGATCATTGCGGGAAGCGAGCGTAATGTAGTGGCAATGAATACGGGTGACATTCAAATTCATCAGCAGACTTATCGTGATGACCCTGATATTTATAAGATGATTGAGACATCTACGCAGCTGAGTGAAACTATTAGACAAGCAGGTTTTTTTGCAGCCGAACGCCTATTCACTTTTGGATTAATGGCCAGTGATGACAGCTCGTCGGGCGTGCAACTTCGTGGTGTTGATTTATTGTATGAATCGACAGTGACAGAGATTAATCAAAATCTATTGCAAGGTGATTGGCTCGATAATAACGATGCCCATGGTGTAGTGATTGGCAAAAAACTAGCAAGACTATTAGATGTTTCATTAGGCGATGAACTTATTTTTGTGGGTCAAACTGCTGATGGATATATGGCCAATGATAGTTTCCGTGTACGAGGAATTTTGAAATCAATCGCTACTGATATTGATAGCGCTTCAGTATTTATGAGCAACGGCATGCTGCGTGAATTGATAAGCCTTCCCGAACAGGGTGCGCATCAGCTTGTCATTATGCGAGCGGATAGAAAACAGGACTTAGCCGAGGCTACGGAAAAGATTAGAACGCTAGTTAAACAAGATTTAGAAGTGATGAGCTGGCGCCAATTGATGCCTGTGATTAGTCGGTTTTTAGAAACCGCACAGGTGCAAACACTGATCATGTTGTTATTTACTTATATTGCCGTGGCATCGGTTGTGTTAAATGCAATGTTAATGAGTGTGTTTGAGCGAATACACGAATTTGGCATTATGAAAGCGATGGGTGTTAGCCCGTGGCAAATAATACGATTGGTTTATGCCGAAACGCTTATTCAAACTGTTGTTGCGAGTATTGTGGGATTGATTTTAGGCATAAGTTTATCGTGGTATTTGCAGCAGTATGGGCTTGATATGACATCACTGGCTGATGGAATGACCTTTGCTGGGATTGCACTTGATCCTGTCTGGCATGCTGAGCTGTCAGTGAATTCATCATTGGTACCGATAGGTTTTTTATTTGTGATGGCGGCAATTGCAGTGCTTTATCCTGCTGCGAAGGTTGCATTAATGCAACCGCTTGAAGCGATACATCACCAATAGGACTTGTCATGAATTTAAATACATTAGCTTGGCGAAACCTTTGGCGACATAAACGGCGTACTTTGATTACGGCATCTTCAATTGCATTTGGTGTGTTACTCGCAGTGACATTTACGGGTGCTGGAGATTATTTTTATACTCGAATGATTGATGCTGGCGCTAATATGGGCATGGGGCATATTACGCTTGCAGCCCCTGATTTTAATCGGGCTCCAAGTAGCAAAAAATACTTACAGCAGTCAGCTCAATTACAGCAACAGCTTACACAATTGAGTGATGTTAAAAGCTCTATGGCCAGAATCCAAGGTCAGGCTATGTTTGCCAGTGCTCATAAAAGTATTGGCGGAATGTTCTTTGCTGTTGATCCTGAGCAGGAGAATGCTGACAATAATTTATTTATCAAAGCTATGGTTGAAGGAAACATGCTCGCAACGGCATCGGATAAAACGGTTGTTCTTGGTGTTGATTTAGCCAGAAAGCTTAAATTAACCATGGGTAAGAAAGTGGTTTACACGACAACAGATAAACACGGTGATATTGTCAGTGCCATTGCTAGAGTAGGCGGCCTGTTTCAAACAGGCTCTAATGAAATAGATGGTGCTGTAGCGTTATTACCTTTGCATAGTGTGCAAAAGGTATTGGGATATCAACAGGATGAAGTGAGTGTGATTGCAGTGATTTTGCATGATCAACGCCATAGTCATCAGCTTCGTGACGAGATGCAGATGATGAATTCATTTGCACATACTGAAGTATTGAACTGGCAACAAACACAACCTGACTTAGCCGGTATGATTGCTGTTGATAAAAGTTCTAATTATATAAGTCAGTTATTAATAGCCTTGCTGGTGGCAGCTGGTATTTTAAATACAATGTTAATGAGCGTACTAGAACGACAACGTGAATTTGGCGTGATGATGGCAGTAGGACTTTCACCACAAAGTTTATTTTTATTGGTGATGTTGGAATCATTTTGGCTAGCAGTATTGGGATTAATAATAGGGACTATTGTGACTATTCCTTGGTATTTATTTATGTCTCAAACAGGAATTGATATGTCAGCAGCTTATGGGGATGGTTTTAGTTTTGGTGGTGTATTATTAGATACGGTATTCAAAATTAGATTATTTGAAGAAAGCATACTGGCTATTTTAATTGGCTTATTTACTTTGGCCTTATGTGCCGGTGCTTATCCAGCATGGCGAGCAGGACGTGTGCCACCCGTCGACAGTTTAAAAACTATTTGAAGGGTATATATGGAACAGACCATTGTTGAATTAAAACATTTAAGCAAAATATACCAGCAAGGTGAGCTTGAACTCAAAGCTGTTAATGATGTATCGCTCACGATTAGAAAAGGTGACTTTGCAGCACTTTGTGGGCCTTCAGGCTCTGGAAAAACCAGCATCTTGAACTTGATTGGTGGTCTTGATAATCCCACCTTGGGTGAGGTGTGGTTAGATAATATTGAGCTTGCTAGTTTAACTAAGAGTGAATTGGCTGAGGTGCGTAAAAATAGAATCGGCTTTGTATTTCAATCCTATAATTTGATTCCTGTTATGACGGCTTATGAAAATGCAGCATTTGTATTAGAGCTACAAGGTGTTGATAAAAAAGAGCAGCAGCAACGTGTTATGCAAACATTGGCTGATGTAGGTTTGGCAGGGCTGGAACATCGTCGCCCGGATGAAATGTCTGGTGGTCAACAGCAACGAGTTGCCATTGCTAGAGCAATAGTGACCCAGCCAGCCATTGTATTGGCCGATGAACCAACGGCTAATGTTGATTCACATACGGCGGAAGCCTTATTAGATTTAATGCAAAACTTAAATGAGCAGCAGGGTATTACCTTTTTATTCTCAACCCATGATCAACATGTCATCGATCGAGCAAAACGTATTATTCAAGTACATGATGGCAAGGTGGCTAGCGATGATTATAGGGCTTAAATAGCGTGAAGCTAACAGAAATAAATTATGTCATCCTCGCGAATGCGGGGATCTATGGGCTGAACACTTCTTCACTATCGTTGGATTCCCGCCTATGCGGGAATGACGTAGAGATACATAATACAAGTATTTCAGGCGTGTTTGGATATCGGTGATGTTGCCAAGATTTTCTTTAATACTTCTTTTACTTTGGTTTCCTGCCATAAGTCAGGCCTTTTATCAGTGGCAATCCAATGATGCTGCACTAGAGTTACGCGGCCTTGTTAGTGGTTTGGGTTTAGCACTGAACAATCCTAATGATGAACTGTTATTTGCTGATGATAAGTTGATTACAGGCGGTGTCAGTGGACGTTTGATGTTGGATGCCCATGTTTCATCCCTGAGCTTTGAAATGCATGCTGAGCAAAGTGTTATTGATAAAGATCTACGGACAGGGGGAAGTCGCTTCTCCCCACACTCAGGAGTCGAACGTAGTGATACTCTACATTGGCGTTTTGCAAATGAACATGCTGATTTATTAATCGATAGATTAAATATGCAATATTCCACTGACAGAATGACAATAAAATTGGGTCGTCAGCCAATTAATCTTGCCAGTACTTTTTATTTCACCCCCAATGATTTTTTTGCTCCTTTTGCAGCGCAGACTTTCTTTCGACAATATAAGTCTGGAGTCGATGCGGCACGATTGGATTGGCAGTGGGGAGAGTTCTCACAATTATCTTTAATGACGGTTGTGAATTATAAAAATGAAGCGAGTAATACCGGCTGGTCAAATCGCCCAGATTGGAGTGATACTTCTTATTTAGCACGTGTATCGACTTTGTTCGAATCATTTGAATGGGCAGCACTCGCCGCTAAGATCAATGGAGATGACATTATTGGTTTGGATTTTCAGGGTGAAGTGTTCGAGTGGTTGGGTGTGCGAGGAGAAGGACATATTCGATTCCCTGCTACACAAGGACAATCTCGAGATGTTAAGTTTTCTCTGGGCTTGGAACATCGTTGGGAAAATACGCTTACCTTACGGTTAGAGCACTTTTATCAACGATCGGGTGCTACAGATGAGGGTGATTACAATCTTGTATCCACAATAGATTCAAGTAGCTTTTACCTTGCTAGAAATTACACTGCCGTTGGTGCTAGTTATGAGATTACACCCTTATTATTAGCAGATGCAGTTTGGCTATTTAACCATCAAGACTCATCAAATTTACTAGCTTTATATTCGACTTATTCATTGTCTGATGAATCAGAATTATCGATGGGTTTGAATATTCCTATCGGTGAACAGCCTGATAACGGGCTATTGAATAGCGAATTTGGCAGTTACCCCAAATCAATTAATATTGAATATAGGCTGTATTTTTAGTACGAATACTAAATTAGTGACTATAATCATTACAATGTATCTATTCATAAGCAATCATGACAAGGAATAATCATGGGTAAAAGTATAAAAATAATTGCAGGTTTATTTTTTGTTGTAGTAATTGCCGTAGTAGTGGTAATTAGCACACTGGATGTAAATCAATATAAAGGTGAAATAATTGAGGCTGCGGAGCAGGCTACAGGCAGGCAATTACAGATTGGTGGTGATTTACAATTTGCCCTGTCTTTTGTGCCAACGGTAGTAGTTGAAGATGTTAAGTTTAGTAATGCTAGTTGGGGTTCTAAACCAGAGATGTTGAGTTTAGATAAATTTGAAGTTCAGGTGTCATTATTACCCTTGTTAACTGGCAATATTCAGATTAACCGAGTGATTTTGTTGGAACCTGAAATTTTACTTGAGACTAATAAAAAAGGTCTGGGTAACTGGGTATTTGCTAGTAAAAAAACAGAGGAAGTAGCATCAGATTCAGAAGCTTCAACACCGAGCGTTGTGGTCAACGAAGTGCATCTAGAAAATGCAAAAATCGTTTATAAAGATGGTGTCACAGGGCAAGAGACGAAGCTTGTTATAGATAAAGTTGTGACAGAGTCAAATAGTGCTGATGACCCACTATCTGTGATTATGAAAGTGGCTTATAACGAATTGCCTATAGAAGTGAAGGGGTCTTTAGGGTCACTTAATCAATTAACGGGCAACGATAATTATCCTATAGATCTAGCAATAAATGTCAGTGGTGCTGATATTACTTTAAAAGGCCAGATAGCTAAGCCTATGGACGGCAAGGGAGTTGATATTGATGTTAGCTTTAACGTTGATTCACTTTCTGATTTATCAGAACTAGCAGGAAGTGATTTGCCTGAACTTGGACCGGTAAGCTTTACGGGGAAAGTTACTGATGGCAAAGGATCTTATTCGATAAAAACAATGAAACTAGCATTAGGGAATACAGATCTTTCTGGTGATGTCACTGCCAATATATCGGGTAAACGTCCGGCTATTAGTGCCAATTTAAATTCAAACCTGATCGATTTAATTGAGCTGGCGGGAGATGAACAGCAGGCTGGAAAAGAAGAAGCAAAAGAACGTTTGTTTTCTTCTGAACCTTTGCCATTAGAAGGACTGAAATCAGTTAATGCCAATGTGACGGTGAATGCCAAGCAGATTAAAACGAGTAGTTTGGTATTAGAAAAAACCAAAGTTGTGGTGACACTTAAAGATGGCAACTTAGCCATTAAACCACTGAGTACATTGCTTGCTGGTGGTAGTTTGAACGGTAATATTGGTCTGAATGCTAGCGGTAAAACAGCAACATTGGTGACAGATATTTCGATTAAGGGGCTTGAGCCTTCTCAGCTTGGTGATTTGAAGGATAAAATATCAGGTGCAACAACTGATGTGAGTATCAAAGTAAAAGGAAGTGGCAATAGCGTTAGTCAAATTATGGCTGGCCTAAATGGTAAGTTATTGCTTCAATCCGCTAAAGGCGAGCTTAAAGGTTCTGGCGCCAGTACAGCGACTACCGATTTATTGACTATGTTAAACCCAACGGCTAAGAGCAGTGATGGAACGCAATTAGAGTGTGCTGTAGTAAATTTCAATATTAAAAATGGTATTGCGACAGCAGATAAGGGCATTGCATTAGCTACGAAACAAATGAATATTATTGGTAGTGGTACAGTTGATTTGAAAACTGAAAAACTAGATATTGGTATTAACCCACAGGCTCGAGAAGGTGTGGGCATTAGTGCAGGTCAATTAGCTGACTTGGTAAGATTAGGTGGCACATTAGCCAACCCTCAACCAACTACAGATGTTAAAGCGGCACTATCAACAGGTTTGTCAGCAACTACGGCTATCGCGACAGGTGGCTTGTCACTATTAGCCCAAGGCTTACTCGACCGTTCAACAGCTGATGAAGATCCCTGTGCAACTGCATTGGGTATTAAATCAACAGCCACAGCAACTAAAAAAGAACCTGAACCTTCTACTACAAACCAAGCCGTTGATACGGTAAAAGATGCAGGTAGTGCTACATTGAATAAATTGAAAAGCTTGTTCTAAGATTTGTTGAACTGGAAGCGTTTGTTTGCTATCCGATTGATAGAGATAAAATACGACTGATTTGAGCATTATTAAGACCAGATTCAACACGCCAACTATTGTAGGCGTGTTGAACAAGTTTTAAGTCTTTTTTACTCGTAGGGTTGCTGGATATTACGCCTGCATTGATTAATGCAGCTACCCCATCTTTCACTAAGACAAAACCATCTTTACCTATAAAACGAAGAAAGTACTGACACGTTTTTGGTCCTAATCGTGAACCGTTTTTATGTAATAAGTCTAATAAGCCAATAAAATCATCATCAGGCCATTGTGCTATTAAATTAGAAAAACAACCATATTGTTCCGAGAGCTCGATAATCATTGAGGCATTACGAGGTACAGTTTCAATCTTTCGACTATTTCTAATAATACGAGTGTCTTGATAAAGACTTTCAAGATCATCAGGACTAGTCATGCTGCAACGAGCTACATTAAAGTTCCAAAAAGCTTCTTCAAAACCTGTCCATTTATGATCAATCACTTGCCAATAAAAACCAGCCTTAAATATAGCTTTAGTCATGTCAGCTAAATAGCGATCATGAGGTATTGCAGATAATTCAACAGATGTTTTAATACCCGTAGGCAAAAGAGCAGAGAGTTGTTCTTCTCCACCTTTTCGCTCTAATGCCCGTTGATAAATTTCTGAAAACTGCTGCATAAAATTTTGAATAAATTAGTTGTTAGATAGTTGCATCTGCAAGGCTGGGATAATCAGTATAACCTTTGGCATCACCACCATAGAAAGTATTGGGATCAGCGGGGTTAAGTGCTGCACCTTGTTTAATTCTTTCTGGTAGATCTGGATTAGCGATAAAGGGTACACCAAAAGCAACAAAATCACTTTGATTATTGTCTAGGCTCTGTTCGGCTAATTCGCCTGTATAACTACCATTGGCAATATAAGAACCATTAAATAATTGGCGTAAAGCATAAAAGTCAAAGTCTTCGCTAACATCTTCACCAAATCGTTCTACGACATGTAAATAAGCGAGATTAAATTGATTTAGTTTATCGACAAGATAGTTATATAAAACTTGAGGGTTAGATTCAGACATTGAGTTGAAGGTGCCAGTAGGTGAGATACGGATACCGACTCGATCTCCTCCCCAGACATCAGTTACAACTTGAACAATTTCCAATACTAGGCGTGTACGGTTTTCAATGCTACCGCCGTAAATATCACTACGTTTATTAGTACCATCTTTTAAAAATTGGTCTAGTAAATAACCATTGGCTGCATGGATTTCGACCCCGTCAAAGCCTGCTTGTTTAGCATTGATCGCTGCTTGGCGGTATTGTTCAACAATGCTAGGTAGTTCTTCAATGGTTAGTGCTCGAGGCAGCTCAAAGTCGAGCATACCTTGTTCGGTAAAGGCTTGGCCTTCTACTGCAATAGCTGATGGTGCAACGGGTAGTTGATTATCAGGCTGTAATGCCGAATGTGAGACACGCCCGACATGCCAGAGTTGTAGAAATATATGTGAATTTTGTTCATGCACGGCATGTGTTACTTTTTGCCAGCCTTGGATCTGCTGTGGTGAATAAATACCGGGTGTGAATGCGTAACCTTTACCTTGTGGCGAAATATAGGTTGCTTCAGCAATGATCAAAGCAGCTGATGAACGTTGATGGTAATACTCAGCATTTAAATCATTAGGGATATCACCTGGTTGTGATGAGCGGCAGCGTGTTAATGGCGCCATGATAATACGATGAGCTAGCGTTAAGTCACCTAATGACTGTTTGCTGAATAGAGTGTCAAAATTCATCATTATGTCCTTTCTATTGTTTATAATTGATATTTAGTATACTTTTGTAACTATAGTGTTGGACGTGTCTTTTTTACAAGTACGCACGAACTTGATAGTTAGTTTCATAGAGGTGCCTAATGGCTGAAACAATGGCTCAAACAGATAAAACTAATGTGGAATCATTAACATTATTGCCAGAGTGTGAGGAAGTTCAGCGATGTCCTGTTGTCTCTGCGATTGATGTGATTGGCGGTAAGTGGACAATTATTATTCTCTATCATCTGCGCGGTAAAACACTACGCTTTGGCGAGTTAAAGCGACAAATACCTAAAATAACTCAGAAAGTGTTAACTCATCAATTGCGTGATCTAGAAGCTAACAAGATGATTATTCGTAAGGTCTATGCTGAAGTGCCGCCGCGTGTTGAATACACCCCAACAGCATTGGCTGACAAACTTAATCCGGCATTAGATTTATTGTGCCGGTGGGGCGAAGAGTATCAAAAAGAACATCAATTTTAATCTTAAACATGCAGCTACACTTGTCCATTATCACTTAGATTATGAATATAAAAACGAGAAAGGATTCATGTTATCAGCTGTGATTTTGCCGCTTTATAATAAATACAGCCAGAACGGTTACAAGCATCTTCTTTTATTATGCCGGGAAATGTTTCCTGCACGAGCTTAAGGGTACTATGGTTACATGAAGTCTCTTCTATTTCCCAGCAAGGAGCAGTATCTTTTCTGCCATACTTTATGCAATTTTTTTCACCGCAACCTAGATATTCATAACAAGTTTCCATAATGACTCTCCTAGATTGTTATCTACTGGTATCGAATAAGGTTAATGATAGTTTTGGTGCGCGGTTTCACGCCTCGCCATAATCGAAAAGCTTCGGCTGCTTGTTCAATCAGCATGCCTAAACCATCAATGGTTTTATTAGCACCATGTTGTTTTGCCCATGAGATGAAAGCGGTATCAGTATTGCTATACATCATGTCATAACAGCTTGCATCGACATTTAATATGTTGTCAGCAAGAGGAGGAACCTCGCCCTGAAGGCTAGCGGCTGTGGCATTGATGATGACATCAAATGAACCTGATAGATCATTAAACCCACCACCTGAGATATTTCCGAAGTCATTATAGTGTTGAGCTAAGTCTTTAGCTTTGCTGGCGGTGCGATTAGCAATAATGAGCTCTGCTGGTTGGTAACTCAGTAAAGGTTCAATCACGCCTCGTGCTGCACCGCCTGCACCTAATAATAAAAGTCGTTTACCTTTAAGCTCTATTTGGTGGTTATCAATTAAATCTCGGCAAAGACCGATACCATCAGTATTGTCACCATATAGTGAGCCATCGTCATTAAAGACGATGGTATTGATTGCGCCTGCACGTGTTGCATGTTCACTTTTATTACTCACAATTTGCCATGCTTGCTCTTTGAAAGGCACGGTAATATTAATGCCTTTAAAACCTTCTGCTTGTAACTGTTTTAAACCAGCAGCTAAATTATCTAAAGGGATTTCTCTAGTGATGTAATCAAGATCTTGCTCGGTTTGTTTGGCAAATTCTGTGTGGATTAGTGGTGATTTACTATGGCTTATTGGGTTACCGATAACGGCATAGTGGTCTGTCATTAATGAAGCTCCAAAAGGGAGAGGTACTCGTTATCATTCGGTACATTTAATAAATTCGTCATTCCCGCGAAAGAGGGAATCCAACGATAGAGGCGATTTTCACTGCCCATAGATCCCCGCATTCGCGAGGATGACATTATTGTTTTTTCAACATGAATTATTATAAGTATAAACCACCTCCGCACGCCTTCGACAGACTCAGGATGAACGGAAGTCATTCCTCAGTTAACCATTGCGCTACATCTTTAGCAAAGTAGGTCAAGATTCCATCAGCACCCGCACGTTTAAAGGCGATCATGCTTTCCATAACGACAGCCTTTTCATCTAACCAACCATTTTGGGCGGCAGCCTTTAGCATGGCGTATTCACCACTAACTTGATAAACAAATGTTGGTTTTTGGAAGGTATCTTTCACGCGGCGCAAGATATCAAGATATGGCATGCCTGGTTTGACCATCACCATATCCGCGCCTTCATTAATATCCATTGCTACTTCGTGCAAGGCTTCGTCACTATTGGCAGGATCCATCTGGTAACTATATTTATTACCGCCACCTAGATTGCCTGCGGAGCCAACAGCATCACGAAATGGACCGTAAAAGCTAGAAGCATATTTAGCTGAATAAGCCAAAATTCGAGTATGAATGTGACCTTGTTGTTCTAATGCTTGGCGAATTGCACCTACACGGCCATCCATCATGTCTGACGGTGCAACAATATCAGCACCAGCTTGCGCATGTGAGAGTGCTTGTTTGACTAATACTTCAACTGTTTCATCATTGATGATGTATCCACTGTCATCAATTAAACCATCTTGACCATGCGTGGTGAAGGGATCTAATGCTACATCGGTAATGACACCTAAGTCAGGAAACGCTGTTTTAACTGCTCGCACAGCACGTTGAGCTAAACCTTCAGGGTTATAGGCTTCTTTTGCATCAAGCGATTTAACTTCGTCGGGTGTGACAGGGAATAGTGCAATAGCCGGAATGCCAAGCTTATGGATGATCGCTGCTTCTTTTAATAATAGGTCAATACTCATTCGTTCTACGCCAGGCATAGATGCTACCGCTTCGCGTTGATTGTTTCCTTCTAAGACAAAGCAAGGATAAATTAAGTCATTTACGCTTAATTGGTTTTCACGGACAAGATGTCGAGAAAAAGAATCTTTTCTTAGTCTTCTTGGACGTTGAAAGGGGAAGCTGGATGCTGTCAAATAAGGGTTCACAGTGTGTACCTTTTAAATAAATACAAAGTTAGGAAGATATTACCGACTGAAAAGGAAAATGTCATC
>ENA-ORXI01000164-ORXI01000164.1-sediment-metagenome-genome-assembly--contig:-NODE-164-length-51863-cov-31.218515_pt1 | contig 51863 bp, 40 predicted proteins | sample MGYA00237861_ERZ511468 | MGnify/ENA primary metagenome ERZ511468 (study PRJEB26299, sample SAMN06266213) | sediment metagenome | isolation source: Hudson Canyon methane seep mesocosm | place...
ATTTCAACCCAGACGGCTTGAATAAACCGTAGAGCGAGGTTTACACCAAAAATGGCTTCACTCTCTTCATTAGTGAGCACTGAAACCGAAACGCGAATATTGTTTTCTTGCTGAGTCTTAGCCCTATCAGTAAAGTTAACCTCATCCACTGGGGTTGGATTGAATGATGCACAACCACTTATAGTAAGTAATAATGTTAATATGATGTATCTATTTTTTGATAATGACATGGACTGAATATAGCTTAATAAGTATCAAAAATAAAACCTAAATTACAACAATATTTAAAAATAGTTTACGCTAGTTAAATGGAAATAATAAAATCAACAGTTACATTAATTTTTTTTGTAATAGTTTCATTACTGGTGGTAGTGTTTACCCTCGATGAAGAGGATTATTCAGAAGGTTTAATTTGGGCTATACACATATTTAGCGATTATCAAATTGAAGCCATAGACATTACTTCAATTGATATTGCAAACACATCAACAATTGTAGCGAAAAACCTTAGTGTAACAACAGGTTCTAGTGAGCAAAGAATAACGGCTGAGTTTGTTGAAATACAGTTTGGATTAATAAGCCTATTTTCACAGCGATTAGATATTGAAAAACTAATTGTGCAAAATGCAAGTATAGTTGTCAGCAATCAAATAGATACCCACGATTTAGGCAGTGATGAACTCTTTATTCCAACTATTGAACATGCCGAATTTATTAATGTGCTTGTTTCTTGTCAATGTCAAAATGACAAACAACTAGAATTAAAAATTGATAATATCAGTATCTTTGATGCTAACCGTGGTGAAATTACTATTTCTGGCGAAGGCGAGTTTGAGCAGACCTCATTTCATCTTAATGGCAGGCTAGGGTCACCATCACTACTTAATCAACAAAACCCAAACTTTCTCGTTGATATCGCACTTCAATTTGCCGATGCTTCATTTGTACTTCAAGGGAACATCGGGGATCCAATTGAGCTTGAAGGTTTTGATCTGGAATTTACTGGTGAAGTGGAAGAGTTAACTAATATTGTTCGACACTTTGTTACAAAACAACCCGCCTTAGGTAAGGCTCATCTAGATTTCACCTTGTCAGGTAATTGGGATAATTTGCAGATTACTGATCTCAATGCCCAGTTAACTAATAATACTGACATTGATGTTCGGGCAAATGGCTCTATCCACGATCTACTCAATGAGCCTGAGGCAGAACTTCATATAACTGGTAATATCAGTGAGCCACTTATTACGCAATTAGGGGTAAGTGGAATTCCAGCTATGTTGTCAGGAGTTGAATTTGATGGCCTAGTTGATATGAAAGACAATTTTGTCACTATTGAAAAACTGAATCTACACTTGTTGTTTGAAAATACCATTGGCATTAATGCCAATGGTAAAGGCCAATTTAATCTCACAGGAATTTATCCTTCAAAATCCAAATTTGACTTGACCGTAACAGCAGAGTCAGGCTCAACAACTGCAGTAACATCACTTTTAGGACAACAGTTTCCTGATCTAGGTCAATTCTCTCTGAATGCAAAAGTTGCACTAGTAGATAAGCTAGTTTCATTGAGCGATATAAACATCGTGATCGGTAGTGAAGATAAGCTAAAAATAATGGCTACAGGAGTTCTTGAAAACTATACTATTGGCGATGATCTTTATGAAACAGCACTAGATTTGAATATCGTGTTATCTGGCCAAGATATTGACCATCTCGTTCATGTTGAAGAAAAGTCCAGCAAACTTGCAGGGATAGATTCTCTGACAGCTAAATTAAACCTATCAGGTTCGATAACTAAGTCCGATCTCAATGTTGAAAATATAATCATTAGTCATAATGATGGCATAACACTACAGGGACAAGGAAAACTTCAATTTGGAGATGTTAGGCAATCTAAATCACTTAATCATGTACTGTTACATCTAGAAAGTCATGTGAATAGGATAGAGGCTCTTTCCCCTTGGGTTGAGACAACGTTACCTTTGCTAGGTGCAGTGAAAGCCAGAGCAACATTACAAGGACAAGATCAGTATTTTTCATTGAGAGATATGAATATCAAAGTGGGTGATAAATCATCTTTTTGGATCGAAACAAGAGGAAATATTGAAGAAATTTACTATACCGATGATGTTGTATGGTCAGGGCTTGAAATGGAGGCTAAATTTCAAGCCAAGAGTTTAAACTCCATTGCTGACTACCTTGAACTATCGCTGCCTGACATCAAGCAAGCTAATGGGGACTTTGAGTTATTAGGTAACTCAGAATCGCTTGCTATTACCAATTTAAATGTTATTGGCACGAGTTTGACGGGTATTCAGATAATCGGCAAGGGATCAATTAAAAACTCTGGACTGTTAAAGAATAATAAACTGTCCGGCATAGATATGACTTTAACTGCTGATGCAGAGAGTAATACCAGTTTAGAACCGATAATAGGTCAGGAGCTACCTGACTTAGGCCGCTTACATATCACTGCTAAATTAAGGGAGCGTGAGAATGAATTGGGATTAGAGAATATTGTTCTGACCGTTGGTGACTCTCAAAAACATGCTCTTCATGCATCAGGTCAAATCAACAATATCTTGAATGACCGCCAATTAAGTCTAAGTGCTCAAATGGAAACCGAGGCTTCGACGGTACTGGGACATATTCTGGATAAAGACATTCCTGATATGGGCGTAATAACGGCCAATATATCAGTTTCAAATCATGATGGCAGCTTAGGAATTGAAAGCTTAGAAATATCTGCCAGCAGTACTGACTTATATGAACTAACAGCAATAGGTATTTTTGATGATTTTCAGATAGGAGATGGATTAAAATTTGATTTAGATTTTGCAATCCCCCACCCTCAATTATTGGGTGATAAGTTAGCTTATGAGATTGCTGACTTTGAATCGATTCGATTTGTAGGTCATATCGAAGGGGATAATGAGAAGTCTGTATTTGAAGGGGATATTAATATTGGTAAAACCCATTTTGAAAGCGATATTATCGCTAGTTATATAGATGGTCATCCGACATTAAAGGGTAGAGTTTATACTCAAAACTTAGATCTACACGATATTGCCATACACCATGAAAAATTTATTCCTGATACGGCTGATACTAAAGCTTCCAGATTGTTTTCGTCACAAGCATTACCATTTTATTTAATCAATAATGTTGATCTGGACCTCAATATATCAGCTGATGAGATTCAAGGTACACAGTTTAATATTGATACGGCAGATGCCCACGTCCACATTCATGATGACATTTTAACCATCAATTCAGCGAGCTTAATATTTGATGGTGGGTTTGTTCATATGGATGCAACTGTTGCTACTGATTCAGACCAAGCAAATATTAAATTTGATGTTCAAGCTAATGATGTTGATATTGGTCAAGTGGTATCTCAGTTTATTGAAAACCATTCTATCGATGGTGATTTAACCACGCATATAAACGTTACTGGCAGCGGTAGTTCTTTAGCTGACATTGCAGCTTCTTTGGATGGTGATATTGCTGTAGCACTGGATAATGGCGTATTACATGAGGCTAGTCTTGCATTATTGAACGTAGATTTTATAGGCTGGTTCTTTGACCATTTAATTCAAAAGAAACAGACAGACATACATTGCGCTATGAGCCATCATCAAATTAACAGTGGGCTTGCTGAGTTAAAAATGCTGATGATAGCAGCACCTGACTTGGAAGCAAGTGGGAATGGTGATATTAATCTTAAAGATGAAACAATAGACTTAACAATCTATGTGGATAATAAAAGTATTTTTAAACCTAAAACACCCATACGTGTTTTAGGTAGCTTAAGACAGCCAGACGTAATAATTTTACCTAATGTCAAAACATTAACATCGTTAATTATTTCTGTTGTTCCCCAGGCGGTATTAGCTGATATAGCATTATCTAAATTTTGGAGTCTCCTTCATGAAGGAGATGTTAATAGCAAGTGTGAAGGCTTTTCGTCTTAGTTTATGACGTACTCTACTTAAATTAGTTAAAATCTCCAATGGTCTTTACTTGATGAAGTCTTAACTAATACTACCCGTTGGAACTGTCAGTCTAAATATTATGGTATGGGTTTTATTTTTGGCTTATTCTTGATAATGGCAGAAATGTAATATTATTATTTACTTAGACAAACCTTGAAGGGCTGTTACAGGATCGGCTTCAGGTGGAAGATTCTCTACAGTGTCAGTTAATACGAGTGATTTATTGTCAATGGAATATGATTGGGCAGAAATATAGCTCCCTGTTCCTACAGACCGAACAGTAACTATAATTTCTAGTTGTTCATCACCAACAATATCAGCAAGTATAACTTTCTCAATTGTCCCCTCACGAGCATGAATTAAACCTGCACGGAAGAAAACGGTATCATCCTCTGGCGATGCTGCATCATAAAGTCTTATCGAGTAGCTTCCAATCGAACGAGCTTCTAAAGCACCTTCTTCAACAACGATTGTTGCTCCTGAAGGCAATTTTACTTTGGAGATAAATCGCTCTGACTCACCAGCGTACAATGCTGGTGAAAATACTAAAAGCATTAATAAAAGATGTTTATTCATAGAGCAACATACCGAAGAAGATTAATATAATTTTCCACCTGTGCTTTACCTCTAGCAATACTTGTTCAATTATTTTAGATTTTCAAGACCTGAAGTATCTATTCCCTTCAACATCTCACGCTCTAAATGCCTCTGATCTTCCCTCTTGTTACGCTTCTTCTCTTCAGTTAATCGTTGTTGCTCAACACTCATTCGTATCTGCCTTTGAAGCGCTTCTTGTTTTGTTTCACACTGTCGATACCCATCTGACCAGCCCTTTGCATATTGAGCATCATGTTCAAAACGAGTCACATCCTTTTTAAACTGATCGAACCAGCTACCACCGGCATTATTACCACTGTGACAGCCATCATCAAAACCGTCGGCATAGGCTAGAGGATAGTTTTGCTTAACCATATTTTCCTTTTGACTTACACATGCTGTGGTAAATACAAGGCTACAAAAAGTTGATGCGATTAATAATTGTCTTGAAAAAGTCATTTAAATCCCTTAATAATTCGAAATATTCATAGTATTACTAAAAGCTAATAATACACATGTTATTTAATGAAGCAATAAGTCATTTTGTATGAATCTAAAATTCATGAATAGTGATGAGACTAAATTATTTTTTGAATACTCTCTTGCTAATTGCTACTCTATATTTGAAGTCAATGTGTTATGTATTTGAGTCAACTTTCAATTCACATTCATTTACAAGACCCAATCTAAAGCAAAGTTCTATCAGGGTATCAGTTTAAGGTTTTCTGTTTATTCCTGATAGGTTTCTATGATCTCTAGTTCGAATAGTAGGTACATACAATGAAGGGAACAAAAATAGTATGTAGAAGAGCTCTTACCATAGTTTATATTTCTGAGTGTTTATATGACCAGTAAGTTTTCCTACAAATATCCTTTGTTAAGTCTTTTATGTTTACTCACGGTAGTGCTATTTTTCACACTAAATAATGATGAAATAAACATTGAGGATACTGATAACTTAACTATTGTTAAACAGGTAGAAGATCATATTATTGAAGCCAATAAACCAAAAAATACTGGTGATGATTTAACTGTCAATCAACAAACTCACACACGTGCTATTAAATCCCCTGAACGAGAACAATCAGTAAGCCTCATTAATGGACCGTCAGAATTTCATCATTTAACGCCTAGCTATGTTGATATTAGCTATGTAGATGACCTCCCTGAATTAAGACAACGAAAAATAATTCGTGCCTTAGTTGTACCAGGTAGAACAGATTTTTATATTAAAGACGGTAAAATTTCAGGCTTGATTGTTAAATTATTAGACAACTATGAAAAAGAGTTGAATAAAGGGCTCAGCAAAGAAGATGAAAAGGTTCGTATTGTTTATGTGCCTGTGAATTTTGATGATTTAATCCCTCATTTACTTTCTGGAAAGGGCGATATAGCAGCAGGCTTTCTGACTATTACAGATGAGAGGAAACAACAAGTTGATTTTGCATCCGGCCATAGTGAAAATATCAATGAATTAGTCGTATTGAATCGGGATAATAATATAAGCGTATCAACACTTGATGATTTAGCAGGGAAAAATGTCTATGTGGTAAAAGGTAGCAGTTATATAGATCACCTAAATCAATTAAATGAAAAACTGAATAATAAAGATCTTGAAGCAATTAATATCATTGAATCTGAAGCTTATCTAAGTAGTGAAGATATATTAGAAATGTTAAATGCTGGCGCAATTGATATCACTGTTGTTGATGATTTTAAGGCCAATTTGTGGGCCAAAGTACTTCCTAATATTGAAGTGCGAGATGATTTGGTATTAAATGATTCGGGTTCGATCGGCTGGGCAGTGAGAAAAAGTAATCCTGAGCTAAAAAAGCATTTGGAGGCTTTTTCTATAAAGGTAAAAAAAGGCACCTTACTGGGTAATATTATTTTTAACCAGTTTTATGGTCGAGACCAAAAGTTGGAAAATTTAAAACAACATGAAGAACGACAGAAATATCGTATTCTAGTTGATTTATTTAAAAAATATGGTGAGAAGTATGATATTAATTATTTAAAACTTATCGCTCAAGCTTATCAAGAGTCAGGACTCGATCAAAGATTGATGAGTCATCGTGGTGCTATTGGAGTAATGCAATTATTGCCGTCTACGGCCGCAGATAAACATGTTGCCATCAATAATATAGAGTTACTTGAGAATAATATTCATGCCGGAACAAAATATATGAGCTTTTTAAAAAGGCATTATTTTAGTAACCCAGATATCACTCCTGAAGATCAAATGTTTTTTTCCTGGGCGGCCTACAATGCTGGTCCAGCTAATCTCCATAAGATAAGAAATCATGCTGAGGAAATGGGCCTAGACAAAAATGTTTGGTTTAAAAATGTGGAGATAGCAGCTGCCCGTATAATTGGCACAGAGACAGTTCGCTATGTTGCAAATATCTACAAATATTACAGTGCCTACATATTGTTAGAACAAAAAGAAGCAATTAAGCATTAGTTTTTGTAAGCATCAATAAGAGATAAATACGATCAGCTATAAGCCCCAAACTATAGCTGCTCTGTATCTAAAGTTATCATGTTTAGTGCCCGCATCGACTACAGATTCATATTCATTTTCAAGACCTAATTTAAAGCTAAGGTCCATTACTGAATCTAGCTTAAACTTCCAGTCTAACTTTGATAAGTTTCTATAGTCATCCACTTGTTCAAAGGGTATGAAAAATTCCGTTTTAAAGGTAAGAGATTGTACCTTGCTAATAGTCCAATCTGTATCAAGGCCTATCATTAATTCCGGCTCAAAGTTATCATCATCACTGCCATAGTTTTTCTTACCGGCAATACCTGTTCGGCCTACCAATGAGAAGTTTTCATCCTCAATAAATTCATAACCAACACCGGCTATACCCGTCACTCGGTAATCCCAAGATTTAAATTCATCCCGATCAAATTTACCTGAAGCGAAGTAGAGCCACTGTGAATTTGGAAGTAACCAATCACGGGTTGCAAAAATATTAAAATCATCGTGAGTGGTTTGCCCATCTTTCTGACTAAAATTGAACTGAGCACCTATATCCCATCGTTTATTAACGTCTTTATAGTCAGCGTCAAAAGCAGTGTGGAAGTCAAATGCTTGTGAATTACCTTCTTTACCATTTAGACCTAATGTAAAACTACGTTCCCAGTTGGCCAAAATACCTGTTCCAAATAAACCATTATCTTTATTGTCACTTTCTACCATTTCACTGGGCGCTGACTGAACCTTTAGGAGTTCTTCTGAATCAATAGAGGTGATTTTGTCTTTTGAAATAGTTAGCTCACCCAAAACATCATGTTTTACTTCTATGTAAGCATTTGTTTCCACTGTGATTTCGGCCTTGATTTCATCGCCAGTTATTAACTTTATTGAAGCAGCATAACTAAGTATTGGTAACATTAACAAGGCTAGACAGAGAAGGAGGTTAGGAAATAATGTTGCTACTGTGTTGAGTGTTCGGTGGAAAATCATCATGCTTTCGTCCATGTTTAAATAGCTCTGAATTATACCTTATGGCAATATCATTAAATAATGATTTTATTAGGATTTACCCGTTTTTATTGTTGGATTTTCTGGTTTAAAAATTACTATCTCTTAAATTTTGGGATAGGGACCAACTAGACTCGAGTATATCTCATTCTCTACATGGAACTACATAATCTTAACGATTTTCAAGGCGGTTATAATCAAATAGTCCAGCTCCAATAGGATCGTTCTGCTTAAAAACGTCCTGAGCACGATCACTTAAAGCCCAAAACTGTTCCGAAGTACGTCGTACCCCATAAAGATCTAGTAATTTCTGGTAATCAGACTCTGATGAAAGTGTTTTGATTCGGTTTATCAAATCATTTAACTCTGTAGTCTGAATATCCCAGAATACATTTGGATAGCTTCCAACAAAACCAGGGACAAGCGTTAGATTATCTTCATTAGGTAAACGGTTTTTATCTTCATTAAATAGTGCAGTAACGTTAGCATAGCCTCTATTGTGCATCAATGTATAGAAATGTTCTTTTCCATCCAAAGCTGTCAATCTAATAATTATAACTTCTGGAAGAATGGATGTTACTCTACCTGAAATACGTCCTAAACGGCTTAAATCGACTTGCTCTTGCGAGGTAAGTTCCTTTGTCTGTAGTGAATATTTAGAAGAAATAACTTTACTTAACTGTTGCTGTATTTTTTGAAAAAACTCTTGCTTATAATTACTTGAACTATATTTTATACTTGTAGGTAAGTCAGCATAGTCATGCATTACTTTTATATAATTATGAACCTTATCATCAGCCCCCCTATACCAAAACTCCAACTCTTTCTCTCTGTTTTCTGATGGCAAAAAGGATGCAAAATTAAACTCACCTTCAATTCTTAGAAAGTCCATATAGAGGCGGGTTGTCAGTTGATGGGCTGTATTACCAAAAGGGTCAAAACCAGCGACAAGTAAGTAATGAATACGCTCAAATAATGCGTAATCAATAACCCATGCTGTTTTAGGACTCTCACCGACAGTTCCTTGTACTACAGTGGCATTGTCAAAATGACGAAAGACTGTAAGTGCTGCATTGGCATTGTGGCCATCCCCGTCCCATATGTCATTAATATTCAACGAAATCTTGTTCCGCCCTAAAATAAGTTCTTTTGCTTGAAAATAGTTTTGTTGTAGTTCGGAATATTTTTTCCAAGATAGAATTGAACTTAAACCTTGATGCTCAATGGGCAACCGCAAATGATCGCTTTGCTGTGCAAGAAAAGTGTCACTAAGCTCTTCACGGGTTGCTTCAGGGTTCTCAAAAAACACCCAGAATCTATCTTCAATTACATCTAAAGCAACCTCACCACGACACACTGGTCCTTTAATAAACCCCATAATAAATATTTGAGCATCATCAAGGAGAAACTGATATCTAGAGTGAACGGGGATACTCTGAAATGAGATAAAAGGGTTTGCTGTTATTTCAGCTTTATAACTAGGTAATTCTGCAACCTTGTAGTTCGCATCAATAAATAATGATTTCCACCGTTGCATACGTGCTTCATTCATTTGGTACGGTAGATGTGTTTTCTCCAAGATAGTCGCTTTTTCTCGTACTAGTCGATAATAAACACGCTCAACATCCGGTTCATCATATGGATGTCTAGTTGCAATTCTCTCAACAGCTTGGCCGGGAGGTGTTTTAGATCGAACAAGAGTAAAGAAAATACCTTTAGGTTGCTTTTCAAAATAAAGATGAGTAAGAAATAAGTGCTCATAAAGATAACGACTCATTAGTCGGTGTTTATTAGAATCTTCATTAAGAAAGGTTTCCCACCATTCGATCTGTTGCTGTAGCTGAGGAGCTATAGGTGGGTGATTAGCCATTATTGCCCCATTAGCCAACCACGTTTTTATCTTGGTAAATTCGTCATCTGACAGACTAGGCAAACCAAAAGGCATCCCCCATGACGAATGATTTTTAGCAAAAGTGTCAAATGTTTCAATAGTTGGGCAACTCTCTATCCTATTAATTGAAAAGTCATAATCTTTAGGCAATAGTTCTGATTCAGGTAAAGGGTTATTCTTTTTAAGCTCTAACATTTTATAAAGTAAACCAGCATGTAGATTGGCTTCTGGCGTTTGCTGACGTTCATTCAAAACAGGGGTGAATCCTTTTAATCTCCATTGTTCAGTATTCTGAGCATCTTCAAATAGACGGGTCGGGTTAGTCGCACTCAATCTGGTGGCATATACTCGTTGCTTTGTTGCACCTCTATCTATTGCTTCTGGAGAAGATAGTTTTAACTGACAGGGTGCATCATAACAACCGTGACAAACGACACATCTATTTTCTAAAATAGGTTTAATCTGATGATAATAAAATTCACCGTCAACAGTCGATGCCTGAACCATACGACTTTGTGTCTGAGGTAAACCATATTCTGAGTCAAACTGTTTTACGACAACTGTTGTACAACCAGTTAAAAATAGAAGGAATAATAACCTGTACATAGTCAAAGCCTTTTGGATGGACTGAAGCTAAATTTTAAGGGTAGCTTAATTTAGAGAACTTGTTCGTTTATCGTAAATCATCTGTTGATGCATGGCTAATGAATTCCTTTTGAAATCTTCTCATCACCATTATGTTTTAATCCACTCCATTGACCAAACTCCCAATCTATAAACACGAAAATATAAGTATCTTACATGTATAACAACATACTATATATATGCGCGTTAATAGCTATGCATCCACTCAACCAACAATTATGATTAAAACTAGTGCCACACAATTAATGCAGCCTTAGGTACTAGATTAAATACTTTTCAGCTCATCTTAGATAAAGTTAAAGTAGCACCAAAAGTTTGAAAAAATTATGAAAGTGAATTCACGGAGTTGTGATTGTAACTGACTGATATTGATGGTTAAAATGTACCCCTTTCCTTTTTTGTGTGGTAAGGTGGGGCTCAGCTACAAGATAAACTAATTGTAGTTTTTAAAGTTAAGCACCAGCTAAGAGATGCTACCAACATCTCAAAGCTGATTAATCACATCAATACAAGGATATTGAAAATGACTATGCAAATTATAACACCCAAGATCTATGTGTCAGTACTAGCTGACTATAATAATGGCAGGATGCACGGCAAGTGGATTGACTGTGACCAATCTATAGATGAAGTATGGCAAGAAATCCACCAGCTTTACATTACAAGCAGTGCACCCAATGTAACGGCAACAGTTTGTCAGGACTGCGAACATATCAAATTATATGAGCATGACACATGTAGTGAATGTGGCTCAGGTAATATTAAACTTGTACCCAGTGCCGAAGAGTATTCAATTCATGACTATGAGGGTTTTGCACCTTTTGATGTGTCTGAGTATTCAAGTATCGAGGAGCTAGTGCGTATAGCTGAGATTATCACTGGCTTAGGTAGTGATGATGATAAGCACGCTGTAAGCTTCCTTACAGGCCTCTATGATGATTTAGAGACTATCCAGGATAAGATTGAAGATGTGGAGGTCTTTCACGGCTCACGAGCTGATTACGCACAAGAAATAACTGAGAGTTGTTATGACGTGCCGGATTATCTAATTTACTACGTGAATTACGATGCAATGGGGCGTGATATGGAGATAAACGGGGAGATCATAGAGGTTGAGCATAATATCTATGTAACAGGCCCGCAGGACTTGTAGCGCCTGCTTATACGAAAATACTGTTTAACTGTATCTGAGGTAGCCCCAGGGTAGCCCCAACCTTTCAGGCAATAAAAAAGCCCTAGCTGTTTTATCAGCTAAGGCTTTGTTATTTCTTGCATATTCATGGAGCCGGAGATAAGACTTGAACTTACGACCCTCTGATTACAAATCAGATGCTCTACCAACTGAGCTACACCGGCAATGAAAGATGAGAATTATACGTTTGCTAATCATGCTTGGCAAGTATGAATTGATGTTTTTTCATATTATTTTTAATACGATTAAATTTATGAGGTTTAATCAGTAATTCCATCTTTAATCTCATTAATTTCATCACTCAATTCATTTAGGTTTTCAACTGCTTCTTCCCAGCTTGTCCATGTTTTATTAAATGAAGTTGAGGTGACGAGAGATTCAGGAATTGTATTAATATCAGTTACATCAGGAATATTGTTTAATTCAGATGCGATGAAAATAATGTCGTGAAGAGTCGTATCACTATCTGGATTTTGTTCTGACTGGACGTGGGTTAAGGCTATTTGAGAAATTTCTTGGGAGAAGTTCCAGCTATCTAGAATTAACTTGCCAGCAATTGGATAGAGTTTTGGTATAACAAGATCTGCGACTTGAATGAGTAATTTAGGATCATTTTTAAGTGCGGGTATTTGGTTCAGCCTTAAGATTATAGGTAGTACACCAATATTGTGAACCATGCCAGAAAGTAATGCTTGCTCAGGATCTACGTTACTTTTTTTGATGGCTAATACATAGCTAATGGCTGCAACATCATTGCTTTGCTGCCAAATATGATCGAAGTAATCTTCAAGCCCACGTGTTTTAGCTTTTATAAAGTTTTGTGCGATAACGAGGCTTGTAACTAGGCTTTGGACTTTAGCTGAGCCTAGTCTTGAGATTGCGGCTTTAACCGTGGTTACATGGACCCTCGCACCTAAAAGGGCTGAATTTGCTACCTTAATAAGTCGACCAGATATATTTGGATCATGTTGAACTAAATTTGCAAAGTCTTCTATCGTACCATCTTGGTTAGTAGCAAAAGCCCGGACTTGTAGGAGAAGATCCGGTGGGGTAAGTAAGTTGAGTTTATTATCCTTAATTTCCTCGGTGAGTTCTGCCATTACGGCATTAACTTGTTCTGTTAGCGACATTTCAACCTTTTGCTTGTAAGTTGTGAGAAGTTTTCAAGGTAAAGTCTAACCTTAGACAGCGTTATATTAAACCCTACTTATTAGGGGGGGGCTAGAATTCGATCTTCATTTTTATTGGGGAAAATTATATTCGTTTAGGTGCAAACAAAGTTGGGTGTGGAGTTTATTTGAAGATGATTTCAATTAACGTAATATTTGTGTGGATTTTTGTGCCCATACTACTATTGAGATAAGTAAAATGGGGTGAATGATGGGGCTCGAACCCACGACAACCGGAATCACAATCCGGGACTCTACCAACTGAGCTACACTCACCACTATGGGTAATGACTTCATTTTTTGAAATATGATATTTCAAATAGGAATGAAGTTAAGCCGACTATTTTACTGTCTTTCTCGCCGAGGTCAAGAAGAAATCTGCTTGATTCTGAGATAATGACTAGTTAAGATCGCCTAAATCCCCCCGACTGAGAATTTTATTATTACAGGAGGGGGATTTTAATAGATTTTTAGTGGCAGTTAACTAAGTTCTAAGTCGATTTTTTTCTCATCTAAATCGACTCGAACAACTTGAACATTTATTTTGTCGCCAAGACGGTATGTTTTTCGAGTTCTTTCACCCATTAAACGATGGCCAGCGGCATCAAATTGATAATAATCATTTTTCAGTGATGTGACATGAACTAGCCCTTCAATATACATGTCACTTAATTCTACAAAAAGTCCAAAGCCAGTGACACCACTAATGATACCTTCATGAACTTCACCAACACGTTCTTGCATAAATTCACATTTCAACCAGTCACTCACATCTCGAGTTGCTTCATCAGCGCGGCGAGAGGCCATTGAGCAATGTTCACCTAGTTTAACCATATCTTCGTGAGACGAACGCCAGCTTGCCTTTTTATTGCCGGAAATAATATGGCGAATTGCACGATGAACTTGTAAGTCGGGATAGCGACGAATTGGTGATGTAAAGTGAGCGTATGCTTCAAGTGATAAACCAAAGTGACCAAGGTTATCTGGGGCATAAACGGCCTGTTTAAGGCTGCGTAACATAACCGTTTGAAGCAAATGAGCATCAGGACGTTTGCGAGCATTACTGAGTAGAGATGCATAATGAGCGGGTTGTGGTTCACTGCCACCCCCTAGAGATAAACCTAACTCACCTAAAAACTCACGAAGTCCAGCAAGCTTTTCTTCTGACGGTGTCTCATGAACACGGAATAATGCAGGAATTTCATGTTTCAATATAAACTGAGCAGCGGAAACATTGGCGGCAACCATAAACTCTTCAATTAAGCGGTGTGCATCATTTCGTTCACGAGGCTCAATAGTTTGGATTTTTCTATTCTCATCAAAAATGAACTGCGTTTCAGTCATTTCAAAATCAATTGCACCACGTTGTTCTCTCGCGCTAAGCATGACTTTAAATAAGTCATACATTGTTTCTAAGCCTGGTAATACTGCAGAATATTCTTTGCGTAATGCTTCATCACCATCAACAAGCATGGCAGCCACTTTGTTATAGGTTAGGCGTGCTTTTGAATTCATTACTGCTTGATGGAATTGGTGTGACTCAAGTTCACCGGATGTATTAATAACCATTTCACAGACCATACATAGGCGGTCAACATCAGGGTTGAGTGAGCATAAGCCATTTGATAATGCTTCTGGAAGCATGGGTATAACTTGGCTTGGAAAGTAGACTGATGTTGCCCGTTCTTGGGCATCTTTATCAAGTGGGCTTTTAGGTTCAACATATGAAGATACATCAGCAATGGCAACCCATAGACGCCATGAGCCAGATTTTAATTTTTCGGCATGAACGGCATCATCAAAATCTCGAGCATCTTCACCATCGATAGTAAGAAGTGGTAGGTCACGAAGGTCAAGACGTCCCTCAATTTCTGCTTTAGGAATGTCTGTCCCAAATGATTCAGCTTGTTCGACCGCTTCTACTGACCAGATGTGCGGTAAATCAAATGCGCGTAATGCAATATCAATTTCCATTCCTGGTGCCATATGGTCACCTAGAACATTGACTACTTTACCGAGCGGTGAACGGTGTTTGTTTGGATGTTCTGTGATTTCTATTTCTACAATTTGACCTTCGGTAGCATCCATAATGCCTGCAGGTGGGATCAAAATATCTTGGCTAATACGACGGTTATTAGGGACTAAGTAATAGATTCCTGCATCTGCTATCAATCGCCCTACAATGAGAGGGTTGCCACGTTGCAGTACTTCGACAATAGAACCTTCTTTTCGGCCACGGCGGTCAACACCAGAGACACGAACAACGGCACGGTCACCATGTAACACGACATGCATTTCACGCTCAGACAAGAATAGGTCTTCACTTCCTTCGTCAGGGATTAAGAAACCATAACCATCAGGATGACCCATCACTCGACCTGTAATAAGGTTCATTTTAGACATAACGCCATAGGCATTTTTTCTATTGCGTAATAATTGACCATCACGTTCCATAGCACGAAGACGTCGACGTAATGCTTCTATTTGTTCTTCGCCTTTTAGGCCTAATAGCTTGCTAATGCTGCGGCGTGATAACGGTCGATTGTTTTGTTTTAGTAGTTCTAGAATGAATTCACGACTTGGGATAGGGTTGTCGTAGTTTTCAGCTTCGCGTTTAGAATGTGGATCTTGTTTATTTTTATTTGTCATTGACAGAGATTATCTCGTTGGTATTGTTGCAAATATTGCATATTAAACGGTGGATAATTTATGGCAGTATGTCATGACTGCAGCTGATGAGTTATCCATATGAGCAGTTAGAATTGAACGCTCTTTTACCATCTTTAATAAAGCCATTCTATCCTCTTTAATATAATTAGCTACTTTTTTACCATTTAATAATGGCTTAAATATTTAAAAATAAGATTAATTATCCGATGACCTTTAATCGGCGTAGTTTTTGCTTTGTTATTTAACGTTAATTATTTGGATAGAGCGGATATGATTATTAATGTCATATTGTCTCAAAAATCATTAAATTATCGGTGTGTTAATGGATAATTTTGCCGGTAAAGCGGCAAATGATGACAATAGCCATCGTAGAATGATGAATAACCGAGTATTATTAGAACAAATTTAATTTAATCGAACATTTATAAAGAAGGTCGCCATGGCTACACTTATTGATTCTATTGATGAACGCACCAAACTAGCAGGAACAAATCATCTTGAAGTTTTGTTATTTAGTTTGGGAACAAACGATGATACTGGCCGAAATGAAGTCTTTGGTATTAATGTATTTAAAGTTCGAGAAGTATTGAATATTCCTGAAATTACCAGTGCGCCTGATATGCCGAATGGTGTTGAAGGTTTTGTGAGTTTGCGTGGTGATATGGTTCCGATTATTAATTTACAGAAATTTTGTAATCTGACCTCACAGGATGAACCAAATATCTTGATGATCACTGAGTACAATACTCATGTACAAGGCTTCCTTGTAAATGGTGTCGATACGATTCAGCGACTGAACTGGGAACAAGTGAAAGAGCCACCTCCATTACTTTCAAAACGTCTTGGTGGTTTAGTGACAGCGGTATCTGAATTAGATGATAAGCGCTTAGTGATGATCATGGATGTTGAGAAAGTACTGGCTGATGCGGGCGGTTTCTATGATGAAACGATCTTTGATGGGATCAATAAATTAGACTCTGATAAGCAGCATACGATTTTATTTTGTGATGATTCTAATATCGCCCGGAAGCAAATTATGAAAGCACTTGAACATATGGGTGTTAAGTTCCGTGTTGGCCATAATGGTAAAGAAGCTTGGGATATCTTGCTTGAACTTGCAGAAAAATGTGATGAAGAGGAACGCGATATTACCACTGAAATTCAAGTTGTTTTAACCGATGTAGAAATGCCTGAAATGGATGGTTATGTATTAACTCAAAAAATAAAAGCTGATCCACGTTTTAGTAAACTAGCGGTTATTATGCATTCATCATTAACAGCTACGGCTAATATGGCGATGGGTAAAAGTGTTGGGGCAGATGCATATGTGCCTAAATTTCAACCTAAAGAGTTGGCTGAGACACTGGAAGGTTTTTTTACTGAACTTGAAGCACCTCAAGTAAATCAAGAATAGGGCTTAAAGCATGGATATCAGGCGGTATAGTTTTTTCGATAATATAATTTTGGAAGCTGATAAGGCTTTAAAAACAGTTATAGGTCATCCTGAAACAACAGATCGCCCATTACCTGGTAATGAGCTCGAAGAAACTACTTTAACTGCTGAAGAACAGGACCTTTCAACACGATTGATGCGAGTTAATCACTCAGGTGAAGTCTCGGCCCAAGCTTTATATCAAGGTCAAGCTTTAACAGCGACCTTGCCAGAAGTGCGCTCTGCGATGGAACAGGCGGCACTGGAAGAAAATGATCATTTAGTTTGGTGCCAGCAGCGGGTTGATCACTTTGGTGGTCATACCAGTATATTGAATCCTCTTTGGTATGCAGGCTCATTTGTCATGGGGGCGGCTGCCGGCAAAGTAGGCGACAAATGGAGTTTAGGTTTTGTTGCTGAGACGGAAAAACAAGTTGTTAAACATCTTGATGAGCATTTAGAACAAATAAGTGAGCATGATGAGAAGAGCAGAGTTATTCTCGAACAGATGAAAGCCGATGAGTTACATCATGGCACTATTGCTTTAGAAGCGGGTGGTGCAACTCTACCCAAACCTGTTCAAGTAGTGATGGGCTTGATGTCAAAAGTAATGACGAAGACCAGCTACTGGGTATAGAAAGTAGTCAATAGCCGGAGTTTTTTTACGATGTTTTAGTAAGTGTCACTGATACTTGGAACTTATTGTCATCATTTGTCACGCGTAATACCTTTCCTTCTGCAATAAAAGGAGGTAGCCGGTCACCGTTTGGATTCATAATAATATCGATTTCATCACCTTCAGAAAGTGCAAAATCAGTATCCATATAAAGGCCTGTCGCACTTAAATCACCACTTTTTCCATGGTGGGTTTGGCCATCAGAATTTTTAACGGTATAAGTGATTTGAGTTTCAATATTCATTCTGACGAAATCACGTTTTTCATCGTAGTCATGATCAGACATGCTTCATAGTTCCTTTAATATTAATAACCAAGGTTATGGACTTTGTGCAAAATAATGATAATTCAGTATTGCCTATCTCAGTAAGGTATCCTAAGCTAAAAATACATTATTAAGCTAGAGAAAACTATGGTTAACGCCACAAAATTAAATTCTGCAAGCCTATATCAACACTGTGATAAAGAACAGTTTGACTTTAAATCAACAGCTGACTTAAAAAGCTTACCTATGACTCTTGGTCAATCACGCGCATTAGACTCTGTTGATTTTGGCGTTAATATCATAGGTGATGGTTATAATTTGTTTGTCATGGGGGCGGCAGGTTCGGGTAAATATACCTTAGTTAAACGTTTTCTTGATGAGCATGTGAAACACAGACAACAAGGCCAAGACTGGGGCTATTTAAATAACTTCTCTGATGCTCAAAAGCCATGGGTAGTATCACTACCTGCGGGTCAAGGTAGACAACTTCACACTGATATAGAGAAAGTCATTCAGCACCTGTTGAAGGATTTACCTCATGTGTTTGATGATGAATATTATCGTGGTCGTATGCGCTCAATTAATGAGACCGCACGAAAACATCGTGTTCGTTTATTTGGGGTGTTGCAACAAGAAGCAGATCGACAAAATATTATCTTATTACGTATGCAAGATGGTAGTTATGCTTTCGCTGCTAAGCGTGATGACGAAGCGATGACGTCAGATGAGTTTGAACAACTTCCCATCGATCAACAAGAAAAAACAGAAGATGCTATCGCTACATTACATGAGGAAATGCAACATACCTTATTAGAATTACGTGAGTGGGAGCGCGATAACCAAGCTAAAGTATCGGCCTTGAATGATGAGGTTGCAACAGAAGTCATTAGTCGTCAGATCAATAAGTTAAAACATGCTTATCCTAAAATAGTGCGGTTACAGCAGTATTTTGATGAAATGAAAAAAGATTTACTGGAGAATGTTGAAGCCTTTCTTAAGCCCGAAGAGGAAACTGAAGAGGCTAATACGTCAGCTGATCATTCCTTGCAGCGTCGCTATCAAATAAATCTCATTGTCGATAATGCTGATACGACTGGTGCGCCAGTTGTGTATGAAAACCTACCGAGCCATCAGAGCCTCTTAGGTTGTGTAGAAAACATGGCAATGATGGGTGCATTAATTACCGACTTTAGTTTGATTAAATCTGGTGCACTTCATCGAGCTAACGGAGGATACTTAATCCTCGATGTAGAGCAGCTATTAATGCAGCCGTATGCATGGGAAGGTCTAAAGCGTGCATTACATGCCAAAGAAGTACGTTTTGATGCTTTGGAACAGATGTATAACCTAGTTGCTACAGTATCACTTGAACCTGAGCCTATGCCATTAGACTTGAAGGTTATTTTATTAGGTGACCGTAATTTATATTATAAGTTGTATGACTTAGATCCTGAGTTTGCCGAGTTATTTAAAGTTGTCGCAGACTTTGAAGAACAAATGGAGAGAACTACGGAGAATGATTTACTCTATGCGCGGCTGATTGGTAGCACTGTTCAAAAAGAAGGTTTAACACATTTAGATGCAGATGCTGTGGCGAAAGTCATAGAACAAGCCGCTCGTTCAATTGAAGACAATAGTAAGTTTTCTTTACATCTTGGTTGGATGACTGATTTGCTTCGAGAATCAAGTTATTGGGCTCGCAAACGTCAAGCAAAAATTGTTTCAAGAGATGATGTTGTGCAAGCACTCAGTAGTCGTGAACAACGTGTCGATCGGATCCGTAGTGACTTATACCAGCATATAAAACGTAATATTACTCGTATTGATGTTGCGGGCGAGAAGGTTGGCCAAGTGAATGCTTTGTCGGTATTTTCTATTGGTGAATTGAGTTTTGCTCAGCCTTCACGATTAACGGCGAATTGTCGTTTTGGTGATGGTGAAATATTAGATATTGAACGTGAAGTTGAATTAGGTGGTGATCTGCATTCAAAAGGTATGCTGATCATGAGTGGCTATCTAGGATCAACCTATGCCAAAGACAAACCATTATCAATGTCTGCTAGTCTTGTTTTTGAACAAAGTTATGGCGAAATCGATGGGGATAGTGCCACAGTTGCAGAACTTTGTGCCTTATTATCAGCAATAGCAGAATACCCTTTAAACCAATCCATCGCGATTACGGGTTCTATGAATCAACGTGGTGAGGTTCAGGCTATTGGGGGCGTGAATGAAAAAATTGAAGGCTTCTTTGATGTTTGCTCAATCTTGGGTTTAACAGGTGAGCAAGGTGTCATTATTCCTGCCAGTAATGTGCAGCATTTGATGTTGCGTCGAGACGTGATAGATATGGTGGAAAAGGGCCAATTCCATATCCACGCAATTGAGACAGTCGAGCAAGCGCTGGGCTTATTGTCTGGAATGATTGTCGGTGAACTTAATGAAGAGGATGAATATCCTCAAGGCTCATTTAATGCAGCTATCGCTGAGCGTTTACAATTATGGGTTGATGTTCATAAACACGAAAAAGAGTCAGAATCAGATGATTCCAACTCTTAACTTAGACCTTTTTATTCAAAATAATTTAAGGTGATGGTGACACGGCGATCATAAAATAACTCATCGCCCCATGACCCGTCATGAACATTGGCATGTTCACCATAGTTGGTAGCAAGGAACTGGTCTGATTGACTGCCTGCTTGAATTAATTTATCAGTAACAGCCGACAGCCGTTGCTTAGCCAATAGGCAGTTAGCATCATTATTACCGCGCCAATCACTATGCGCCTCAATATTGGCATAGATATGTTCATTATTCTTCAGTAATTCAGCGAGTCTTATTAAGCCTTGCTGAGCATGAGCAGTAATCACATTGCTATTGGTCATAAAATAAACATCAAACTGATAACCATTGGCAAATTGCATTAAGGCTTCACGGTGCTGTTGGTGTGAGTATTCTTGTTCGGATTCAAGTGTTTTAACTATTGTTTTCGATGTTTGTGTGTCTTTTTGCGACTGAGATAATTTTTCCATGGTCAAGCTTAGCTCTTTTTCTAATGCTGAAATCGACTGTTGTTGCGTATTGATTGTTTCACTTTTTGTTTGTTGGTTGCCGGTCATAACTCCCACTGAGCCGCCAATGATGGCACCAATAGGTCCACCTGCTAAACTTCCAATAACTAAACCGATACCTCCATTTGTCGCTTCGTGATGTGATTTAGTGTTGACTGGATCGGCGGTGTAAAAATTATCTGCCATAATTGTTGGACTACTTGCTAATAATAAACTTAGACCTAGTGCTTTTTTATACATGTTATTCTCCTTTTAAGTAATTGGTTCAGCGTGTCATCCATGACGTGCAATAAGGGATATTTGAAATCTATTTCTGCGCCGAGTGAGTGTTATTAAACAATAGTCAGGTGGCGGGATAAGGTCACGATTTTGGCGATGTGGCGATCAAATGTGGCAGAAAAAAGGCAGATAAAAGGAAATCATTAAATGGGACGAAGAATTGCAATTGTCGAAGATGAACCCGCCATTAGGGATAATTACGCTGAGGCTCTAAAACGACAAGGTTATGAAGTATCAACATATGATAGTCGTAGTACTGCTTATGCTGCTTTTCAGCAACGCTTACCAGAACTCGCTATCATCGATATTGGCTTAAATGATGAACCGGAAGGTGGTTTCGATTTATGCCGTGACTTGCGAGCGATGTCAGAGTCATTACCTATTATCTTTTTAACAGCACGTGATAGTGAGTTGGATACCGTTTCAGGATTTCGCCTAGGCGCTGATGATTATTTAACTAAAGATATTGGCTTGTCGCACTTGCAAGCTAGGATTGCTGCTTTATTTCGTCGTTTAGAGTTAATGAAAACACCCGAAGTGACGGGGGATTTAATTAGTCATGGTGAATTGTTACTAGATAGTGACCGTATGGTAGTGACATTCTCCAATAAGCCGGTTGCACTGACAGTGACAGAGTTTTGGTTGGTACATGCCTTGGTACGCTTTATTGGGCATGTCAAAACACGTGAACAATTAATGCAGGCGGCTAATATCTATGTTGATGAAGATACTATTAGCTCTCATATCAAGCGAATTAGGAAAAAATTCCAAGCTGTTAATGATGATTTCTCTGCAATAGAGACCGTCTATGGCCTTGGTTATCGCTGGATTGAGTCATAACGTTTGCATATGAGTATCGGCTCACTACTTCGCTTAAAACTACGTAGTAAATTATTACTTGTTTCTCTCATATTATTACTACTGCCATGGTTGGGGGTGCGTTATATTCAAGCCGTTGAGGACTTATTGCAACAAGAACAAGCTCATGCAATGGCAACAATCGCTAAAGCAAGTGCGGTCCTGCTTGCACAATACCCAAATGTATTAATTGATAGACAAACACTATTAGACAGTGAGTCTAGTATAGAAGCAATGACTGTTAGCCGGATGCCGAGCTTTATACAGATTGATGGTTATCAAGATGACTGGTTAGCTTATCATTCTCTATTTAAGGCTTTCTCATCATCAAATCAATTAAAACCAAGTCATAAAATTGATCCTCAAGATGTATCTGTTCGTTACCTCACTGCTCAACAAGGGCAATCTCTGATTGTATTGCTAGATGTTGTTGATGACTCAGTCGTATTTCGCGATCCTTATAGCCAGAAGAGACATGGTGGAGATGCTCTTATTATTGCTTTGGTAGATGCAAAGCAACGGGTACATCGCTATATATTAACTAGTAGCGCCTTTGGATCACTCAATGCCTATGAATATATAGGCAATTATCAAGATCCTGTCATTATTCAGCGTCAAATGGGGATAAAAGCTGAGTGGCAACGTTCATCGTATGGTTACAGGATTGAGTTTAAATTGCCCCTCAAAATGACGACATCATCTATGGCGCTTGCTGTTGTTGATATTGATAAAGCAGAGGACAATTTACCGCAAATAATTGGGCTGGGAGATGTACGTGACAGTGATTTTTTCAGCACTTTATTATTGCCATCGTTTGAGTTATCTGATGTGTTATCAGATATGGCGACAGAGGGCGTTAGGCTTTGGTTAGTCGATAATCAATCTCAGATTATCGCTTCTGCTGGACAGGGTACTGTGCTGATGGATGAGCCAGAATTAAATTCGCTAATGGACCTTTTTTATCAGCTATTTTTACAACAGCCAGTATCGGATGATGAATCATTATCACATGAACAGGCTGTAATTTCGGGGGCTGCTGTTATCTCAGCATTAAATGGGCGTGCCCAAACAGAAAGAAGGAAAGCTAGAGACGATGATAATGTAATGATTGTGGCATCACATCCTATCATTATAGACGGCGTAACAATGGGAGCTGTTGTTGCTGAGCAAAATACTAACCTAATTCTGGGCTTACAGAATAAAGCCGTGACGACATTGCTTAATACAACATTGTTAGTGTTAGTGTGTGTAGTGGCAATTATTATTGGTTTCGCTAGCCGTCTATCATTTCGAATTAGGCGGCTTAATAGTGATGTTTCTTCTGTTGTTAATGGTGATGGACGGTTGGATAAACAATTTTCACAACGAGTCGAATATGATGAATTAGGCGAGTTGAGGCAGGGATTTGAACAATTATTTGAAAGGCTCGGTAATTATACCCATTACCTTGAGGCCTTAGCATCACGTTTGGCTCACGAATTACGTACACCAATAGCGGTTATTCGAACATCATTAGAACACTTAGAAAATGAGCCTGAAGATCAATTTCTTTATATAGAAAGAGCTCGTTCAGGTACTGAGCGGCTTAATAATATTGTAGCAAGAATGAGTGAAGCTAGTCGTCTTGAACAAACGGTCAATACTGTGTCGCTGGTGGATTTTAATCTTAAGCAATTGCTATTAGATCTAGTGCCAGCATACCAAGATCTTTACCCCAATACGGTTATAGAATTACAGCCAATCAAAGAAGACGTATATATTACTGGCTCGCAAGAATTAATTGTACAAATGTTAGATAAATTGATTAGTAATGCCGACGATTTCCATCAAGAAAATACAGCCATCGTGTTGAATTTAAAAAATGAAGGAAAAAATTGTCTGTTAACGGTCAGAAATACAGGTGCTAAGTTGCCCGATAAGATGTCAGACCAACTGTTTCAACCAATGGTGTCTATTCGCAAATCAGGAAGTGAATCAACACAGCCTCATTTGGGATTAGGGCTATATATTGTGCAATTAATCACTGAAAATCATCATGGTCATGTTGAAGCGTTAAACTGGCAAGATGGAGTGGAGTTTTGTGTTGAGCTGCCGAGAACAAAGTCATAGTATTCAAACAGAGTTCAGAATCAATGACATCACAATTCTATTTTAAAAGTCTTTTGGCAGTGATAGCTATTGTCATCTCACCTGTCTGCAGGCGGTGCCAATGCCACTTATTCCAATCGAGCCTATTTATTTTGAACCACCTGTAGTCAGTCCCACCGACGATATTCGTAGTCAAAGCTGTGTTGATTTGGATAATGCAATACGTTATTAGCACCCATATGGATATAGTTAAGTCGAATTCCATCAGGATGGTTATAACAAAGTATCGACAGCCGCAATTACCCTTGATAGGATGCCAATTGTAGAGGGGCTACTTGGCTTTGCATATTTAGCTGATTCATCATTAGTTGAAGAAAAATAAGAGTGTCTGGTATTACAGCTAGAACAGCTGGTCGCGATTTAGCAGTAGGTTAAAGACGAGAAACATTGCTTCGAATAAATCCATTTTTAATGGTTAAATTCCTTGTGAATCTATCTCAAACTCATGTACTATCAAGTGTAGACAAATATTAGTTGAGGTATGAAGTCATGAGCACAATGGATATTAAAGCGAAGTGGTATGAAGCAAACCTAAAAACGGCAAGAGAAAGTCGTAAAAAATGGTATCAAGCTAATAAAGAACCTGTTCAAACGACTGGTGACCATTGGTATGAAGCGAATGCGCCACATTCTAGTGTTGGTAGCACACCTTGGTATGAAGCTAACTTAGTTGAGCATTTAAGTGCTAAAGAAAAATGGTACAAAGCGAACTTAAAAGCTGCAGTGGTATCAGTTCGTGAAGAACGTAAAAAATGGTATGAAGCTAATAAAGCGGATGTGCCTTGGTATGAAGCGAATACACACGCTGACCCACATGCCGATATGAAAAAGAAATGGTACAAAGCTAATCTAGAAGCAGCACGGGCAAGCCAAGTAAAATGGTATGAAGCTAATCAACAAGAGACTGCTGATGAGCAAGCTGGTAAGCCATGGTATGAAGCCAATGTAAATCCACATGCTGATATTAAGAAAAAATGGTATGAAGCAAACCTTGAGGCTGCTAGAGCTAGTCGAAATAATTCCCACTGGTATGAGGCCAATACTGTCGCTGACCCTTATGCGGAAAGTAAGAAGAAATGGTATGAAGCTAATATTGCTTTAATTCGTCAAAAAAATATTAAAAAGAAATGGTTTGAAGCAAACACTAATGTTGCTAGAAATACGAGTAAAAAATGGTATGAGGCGAATAAATAACTTCTAAGTAAACTATTTTAGCTATGGATGTTCAATGTTTTACTGTGGGTGACTTTCAGGTCAATACTTATCTACTAAAGGATGAGGTGACGGGGAAATGTGCCATTATAGATACTGGTGAAAGTGATGAACTTGTTCAGCGTTTGCAAGAACTTGCTCCGCTCCCTGATGTCGAAGTCATTCTATTAACGCATGGTCATCTTGACCATGCTGGTTCACTTGTCTCATTACAAAATATTTTTGATGCGCCGACCTATTTACCGCGCTTAGAACAACCATTATTTGATACGCTGCCTAAACAAGGTGACTGGTTTGGGGCGCCACATATGAATAGGCCATGTGGACGAATTGATAGCTTAATGGATGATGGTGACCAAATTAAGGTCGGAGAGAGTACACTGACTTTTATTTCGACACCGGGTCATACGCCTGGTCAAGGCTGTTATTACGATGATCAAGATATTTTTGTTGGGGATACCTTATTCAAAGGAAGTGTTGGTAGAACCGATTTACCGATGGGGAATCACTCACTGATGCAGGAAAGTTTACAACGATTAATGGCCTTACCAGGTCATTTACAAGTACATAGTGGCCATGGTCCAGTGACAACGTTATCTAAAGAGTTGATGACGAATCCTTTTTTACAGTTTATGAGATAATTTATACATGGCAAGTACAGAAAAATTATTAGATGGGTATAAGCGTTTCCAAAAGCAATATTTTGGTAATGATAGTCGTCTATATGAAAGTATGAAAAATGGTCAGCCGGCAAAAACATTGATGGTGGCATGTTGTGACTCGCGAGTTGACCCAGCGATTTTGACTGACTGTGATCCAGGTGATTTATTTACGATTCGTAATGTGGCTAATCTAGTTCCTCCTAGTGAGAATGATGGACACTATCATGGCACGAGTGCTGCACTAGAATTTGCTGTAAATAATTTAGAAGTTGAAAATATTATCGTGATGGGACATGCGAACTGTGGTGGTATTAAAGCATTATGGGATGATGATGGCAGTGCACAATCTCAGTTTATACATTCGTGGGTTTCAATAGCTGAATCTGCAAAGAACTGGGTGAAAGATAAACTTGTTAATGCATCGCCAGAAGTTCAAATTAAAGCGTGTGAACAACGAGCGATATTAGAATCTTTAGCAAACTTAATGACATTTTCATGTGTCCGAGAGCGCGCTGAGAATGGGACTTTAAGTCTTCATGGTTGGTATTTTGATATTTCGACAGGTGATTTACTGTGTTTTAATTCGAATACAGGTGCATTTGAAGTAGTGATGGATGAATAGAGCCTTGGTGATATACAAAGCTCTATAGCACTATATTTATTCAGTTTCTTCTTTAATTGTTGCTTCTGTTGAGGTTTCGACTTCACTTTTATCTGTTGCCCTTGTCTCATCAGAAGTGACTGTCTCAGGCTCATCACTACCGAGGCCAACAGAATTGAACAAACCTTGAAAAAGGCCTGTTTTCTTTTCTTCAAGGGGGACTACAACATTACTATCTTTGCGCTCTGTCTGAGGTAAATCTTCACGCGCAACAGTACGAGTATCACCTTCTAGATGACTCAGTTTTTCATCATCAGTGAAATACACTGTTAAAATACGTTGCTCGCGTTCTCCATTTCCCGGGTGAAAACTATAGATATAATCCCAACGGTTGGGATGGAATGTATCGATAAGCAGCGGTGTGCCAAGAACATATGACACTTGGCTTTTTGTCATTCCAGGTTTAAGTTTATTAATCATATCCTGACTAACAGCATTACCTTGTTGGATATCTATACGGTAAACACCGGGAATTTTATCTTTATTACAGCCGCTAAGAAGGATGATTAAGACGGAAAAGGTGTAAATGAGAAAGGTTTTCATTTATATTAACTATCACTATTTATTTACCAAACTGCGATGATACGCTAATCACGCTGTTTCGACGAGGCACAATCACAATGGAAAGCCAAGATTTAAGAAAAGTGGGTCTAAAAGTAACACTACCACGCTTAAAAGTATTGGAGATTTTAGAAACAACGGATCATCGGCATATGAGTGCGGAAGATGTATACAAAGCTTTACTGGAAATGGGGGAAGAAATTGGTCTCGCTACTGTCTATCGCGTACTAACTCAGTTTGAAGGAGCTGGTCTTGTTTCTCGTCTCAGTATTGATGGTGGCCATGCGGTTTTTGAACTTGAGGATGGGTCTCATCATGACCACCTTTTGTGTGTCCGCTGCAATAGTATCGAAGAGTTTGTTGATGAAGTCATTGAACAGCGCCAACGTGAAATTGCTAAGCAGAAAGGCTTCGAAATGACAGATCATAGTCTGTACATCTATGGTATTTGCCAGAAGTGCCAATCAAGCTAGTCTATATTTGACTTAGCATTTCTGCTGCATGAAGTCGGGTTTTTTCAGTCAGGTTGATGCCGCCTAACATTCGCGCAATTTCTTCAATACGTTGTTCTGTATTTAATTCGATGACATCAATATGAGTACTGTCTGTAGAATGCTGTTTACTCACTTGTAATTGTTGATGTGCTTGGGCTGCAACTTGTGGCAAGTGAGTGATGCAAATAACTTGTTGGGTCTGACCCAGCTTGCGAAGGTGTTGTCCGACAACCTCCGCAATCCCGCCACCAATACCCACGTCAACTTCATCAAAAACAAGAGTAGGGACACTACGTGTTCCTGCTGTAACAACCTGAATAGCAAGGCTTATTCGAGCCAACTCACCACCTGAAGCTACTTTACCAAGTTCGCCTGATTCTTGCCCCGGATTTGTACTCACTAATATCTGGATTTGGTCTGAGCCAGTTTCATTAAAATGATCATTTGGCATTGCTGAAATATCAAATTCAATGGTGCCATTTGGGATAGCAAGTTCTTGAATAGAGTCAGTTATTTGTTTTGCTAAAGGAAGTGCTGTTTTTTTGCGTTGCTTGCTTATTTGGACACATAAGTGACGACAAACGGTTTCCTGTTCTGATAATTGCTGTTGTAACTGTTCATTCTGACCATCTAGATTGGTCAGCGTCTTTAATTCATCACAAAGTGATTGATAGTGTGAGGGAAGCGCTTCGATCTCTATCTGATGTTTCCGAGCAAGGTTATGTAATAGGGTTAGCTTTGCTTCAACTTCATCAAGGCGAGTAGGATCGCTGTCGGTACTATCTAGATAATGGCGTAGATCATTGCCACATTCATCTAGCTGGATAATGGTTGCGTTAAGTGTTTCTACAATATTAGAAAATTGCGGTTCAATGTCTTGTTGTTTTTCTAAATCGCTTAATACATGACTAATTAGGCTATAGGCTGAGCCTTGTTCTTGTTCGAATAGTTGGTGCAAACCTGACTCAGCACTATAAATTAATTGCGATGCGTGAGAAAGCTGTTGTTGGTCTAATAGTAATTGTTGAACACTTTCATCGGTTAAATCCAAGGGTTCAAGCTCTTGTACTTGATATTGTAATAAATCAAGACGGGCTGCTTGGTCTTGACTTTGTTGTTGATGAGTATTTAACTTTTTTTGGAGTGATTGCCAATCGCTATGGGCTATCGCTAATTTATCTAAAAGCGGTTTAGTTTTGGCAACGGTATCGAGTAAGAGTCTTTGAGTGTCAATTCTAACTAAAGATTGATGAGCATGTTGACCATGGATATCAATAGTTCGCTCACTGATCTGCCTTAATTGAGTCAGAGGAACCGTTCTTCCATTGATATAAGCACGGGAGCGACCATCTTTGGTAATTGTTCTACGTAAATGACATTGTTCATCATCATCCAACTCTTGTTCAATTAACCAATCTTGTAATACGTTATTATTTTGTGTCATAAAACTTGCTGATATTTCAGCACGTTCTTGGCCATGACGAATCATTTTAGAATCTGCACGATCACCTAGTACCAGACCAAGAGCATCAACTAGAATTGATTTTCCCGCACCCGTTTCACCTGTTAAAGAGGTCATGCCATGTGAGAAGGATAGTTCGATATCATCTACGACGGCTAAATGACGAACACTCAAGTTCGTAATCATGTCAGTTTCCGACCCCATTCAAGTTTAGCTCGTAAAATTGAATAATGGTCATGATCTTCTAAATGCAATAGCTTGATATCACTTGGATGACGCTCGATACGGATCTTATCTCCCGGCTGTAAGATATGACCAGGTCTGCCATCACACGTCACCATAGCTGATGTTGTATTGTTTTCACTCAACACAATATCAATCACACTACTTGCGGCAACAACTAAGGGGCGATTACTCAATGTGTGCGGGCACACAGAGGCGAGCACAATAGCATCTAAATCAACGTCGAGAATTGGCCCTCCAGCAGACATCGCATAGGCAGTTGAACCGGTTGGAGTGGCAATGACTAGTCCATCAGCACGCTGGCTGTTAAGAAATTTGCCGTTAATATATGTTTCAAACTCAATCATATGCAAGCTTTGATGAGTATGAACCACAACATCATTCATTGCTTTACCAACAGGGTGTTCACCGCCATTAATAATAGAAGCATGCATTAAAAATCGGTTATCTTCTCGGTAATGCCCGGTTAATATTTCAGATAACTGCTGTTCGAGTTTTGCTAGAGTTACGTCAGCAAGAAAGCCGAGTCGACCAATATTGATACCAACAATGGCTAGGTCTGTACCTGATAATGCTCTAGAAGCGGATAGTAAAGTACCATCACCACCAATGGCAATAGTGAGATCACAGTGATCTGGGAATTCATTAATTGAAATGACATCTAAATCAGATAAAAAACTCAAAGGCTCATTAACAACGACAGTGAGCGATTTAGATGATAAAAATTCAGACACTTGAATGACTGCATTTTCCATAACGGGATCATCCTTACGAATGAATAGTCCAATGCGTTTAAATGGTGTGTTCATAAAGAATACAATCGTCTGTTGAAATGAATAGAATTAAATAGATAGTAATTGTTTTAAGTTGGAAATCCAAAAAGAAAGTGAATTTATAGCAAATTCTGTTTTAAATGATTAATACGATGGCCAATAAATGTTAGAATGATTCGATTTTTATTAAACTTCCTAAATGGGGAACCACAATGGCGATTGAACGTACAATTTCTATCATTAAACCTGATGCAGTAGCAAAAAATGCAATCGGCGATATTTATGCTCGTTTTGAAAAAGCGGGATTAAGCATCGTTGCAGCACGCATGATTCACTTATCACAAGAACAAGCTGAAGGCTTCTATGCTGAGCATAGCGAACGCCCTTTCTTTGGTGCACTTGTTAGCTTCATGACTTCTGGCCCTGTAATGGTTCAAGTTTTAGAAGGTGAAAATGCAGTTTTAACAAACCGTGATTTGATGGGTGCAACAAACCCAGCAGATGCTGATGCAGGCACTATCCGTGCTGATTTTGCTGAAAGTATTGATGAAAATGCGGTACACGGTTCAGATTCAACTGAAAGTGCAGCACGTGAAATTGCTTACTTCTTCACAGAAGATCAACTTTGCGCTCGTACTCGATAAGAATTCGATAGCATTATGTCGCGCACAAATCTATTAGGTTTAGATCTAAATGGTATGGAAGAGTTTTTCGCTGAAATAGGCGAAAAACCTTTCCGTGCGCGCCAGCTTATGCAATGGATACATCAATACCGAGTCGTAGATTTTGCTGAAATGACCAATTTGAGCAAAGTCTTGCGACAAAAACTCAGTGAAACTGCTGAAATTAAACCGCCAGAAGTATTGGAGGAGCACATATCAACTGATGGTACTCGTAAATGGATAATTAAATTATCCTGTGGCAACTCAATTGAAACAGTTTATATCCCTGAAAATGGTCGAGGCACACTATGTGTTTCGTCTCAGGTTGGTTGTGCTCTAGCTTGTACCTTTTGCTCTACTGCTCAACAAGGTTTTAATCGAAATCTAGAAGCCAGTGAAATCATTGGACAGTTATGGTTAGCAAATGAAACCTTGGGTAAAGATCCAAAGGGTAACCGTGTTGTCACTAATGTGGTGATGATGGGGATGGGAGAACCTTTAGCTAATTACAATAATGTCATTACAGCAATGAATTTAATGCGTGATGATTTAGCCTATGGAATATCATGGCGCAGAGTGACATTGAGCACATCAGGAATGGTGCCAATGATCGACAAACTGCGTGAAGATTGCCATGTTAGTCTTGCTATTTCATTACATGCCGCGAATGATAAATTGCGTAGTGAAATCATACCCTTGAATGATAAGTATCCTATTGCTGTGTTGCTTGAAGCCTGCAAGCGCTATGTTGATGTAAATCAGCGCAGACATATTACAATTGAATATGTGATGTTAAATGATATTAATGATTCACCACAAGACGCCAGAGATTTAATTCGTATACTTAAGGGCTTACCAACAAAGATAAATTTAATTCCATTTAATCCATTTCCAGGCACAGACTATATTTGCTCATCAAGAAATGTGATTAAGCGTTTCCAACAGCAATTAACAGATGCAGGTCTTGTTGCAACTATTAGAAAAACACGTGGCGATGATATTGTTGCAGCATGTGGGCAGTTGGCTGGTGAAGTACAAGATAAAACAAAAAGAACACAACGATTAACTGAGCAAAAAGTGGTGACATTTCAATGATGAATCAAGTGGCAAAACGGATAGTCGTTGCAGTTATTAGTCTTTGGTTGATTGGCTGTACAACGGCAGGGGGATCACGTCCTACTACACATGTTGAACCTGATCCAAAGGCAGCAGACATCAATGTTCGTTTGGCAATCAATTATATACAGCGAGGTGATTATCAAATAGCACTTGAGAAATTACAAAAAGCGCTGCAACAAAACCCCAATTTACCTAGCGCTCATAATACGATTGCTTTGTTGTATCAGCGCTTATATGAGACAGATAAAGCAGAATATCACTTTAAGCAAGCCGTTCGGCGTGACCCAATGTATTCAGAAGCTCAGAATAATTATGGTGTGTTTTTATGTCAGCAAGGTCAATATATTGAGGCTGAGCAACGTTTTTTAAAAGCTATTAAAAACCCTTTGTATGAGAGCCCAGCGCAGGCACTTGAAAATGCAGGTATGTGTGCAAACCGTATTCCAGATCAAACATTGGCAGAAAAATATTTCCTGAAAGCATTACAAAGGGATCCTAATCTGAGCAAGTCTTTGCTACAGATGGCAAAATTACGTTTTTTAAATATTGATTATGAAGGTGCTCGATCTTATATTCAACGCTATCAAGCGATAGCTAGCTGGGGACCTTCGGCATTATTTACTGCGGTCCAAATTGAAAATAAACTTAATGACCAAGATGCTGTAGCAAGTTACGCCTTGTTATTAAGAGCTAAATTCCCTGATTCAGATGAGGCACAACGAGTTAAGAGGGGAGAATACTAAAATGACTGATACTAACGATCAACAAACACCACTAGAAAAGCCATTAGGCATAGGTGAGCAGTTGATCCAAGCCAGAGAAGCTAAAAATATTAGTATTGCTGAAGTATCTTCTCAATTAAGATTAGTTAAAGAAAATATTCAAGCATTAGAATCAGGACTATGGGGTGATTTACACGGTCGTGCATATGCACGAGGCTATTTGATAAGTTATGTGAAATTTCTTGGTTTACCCGAAGAGGAATTTTTAACAGCATTTAATCGTGAATATGAACCATCTGCATCTGAAGTGGCTTTACCTAATAATCATGTGGGCATGTTTGAAAAGAAAGGTTTTCCTTGGTTCAAGCTATTATTTTTTATAGTCCTTCTTGTTATTGGCTGGTTTACTTATCAACAATGGTTGCAGTTTGAAGCTGAATCAGCTGTTGAAGTTATGCCCACAACAGATACGGTTGAACCAGTAACAGACATGAATTCATTTAGCCGTATTGTTGAACCGATTATTTCTGAACAAGTATTGAGTAGTCCAGCAGTAGCAGTTGAACTAGAAGAAATACAAGCAGTTGTAAAAGTCGCTTCTAATGAAGTAAGTGAAGCTGAGACTGATAGTATTGTCGCTAATCAGCAGGCAGTAGAAGCGATTGTCCAACAAGAAACAATCATTGAAGCTAAGCTTGATCTGCAAACATCAATAGAAACAGTTATTGAGTTGGGGTTCTCTGATGATTGCTGGATCAATATAACTGACTTTAATGGCCAAACTTTAATTAATAAAGTGATGTTTGCTAACTCAAGCATTGAACTAAAAGGACAGGCGCCATTGAGTGTGTCATTAGGCCGTGCATCAGCAGTTAGTATGAAAGTAAATGATGAGATATTTGATTTCACTCCACATGTTCGTGGAGATGTGGCCAAATTCACTTTAGGAGCTAAATCTTAATGTCTGTACCATCACCAATTATTCGACGAAAATCTCGCCAGATCATGGTGGGCAATGTACCAATTGGTGGTGATGCTCCGATTGCTGTACAAAGCATGACTAATACTGAAACGTGTGATGTTGAGGCTACAGTGGCACAAATCACAGCATTACAAGGTGTTGGAGCAGATATTGTTCGAGTATCTGTACCGTCAATGGATGCTGCTGAAGCATTTGGTAAGATTAAGCAGCGTGTTGATATCCCTTTAGTTGCAGATATCCATTTTGATTATAAAATTGCCCTTCGAGTGGCAGAATTAGGTGTCGATTGTTTACGTATCAACCCTGGTAATATTGGTCGAGAAGATCGCGTTCGTGCTGTTGTAGATAGTGCACGAGATCATGGTATCCCTATACGTATTGGTGTGAATGCCGGGTCACTAGAAAAAGACTTACAAAAGAAATATGGTGAGCCAACACCTGATGCGATTGTTGAATCAGCATTAAGACATATCGATATTTTGGATCGTTTAAATTATCCTGAGTTTAAGGTTAGTTTAAAAGCATCTGATGTATTTATGACAGTCCATGCCTATCAAAAACTAGCCGGACAAATAGAGCAGCCATTGCATTTAGGCATCACCGAAGCCGGTGGTTTACGCTCAGGTTCTGTTAAATCAGCCATTGGTTTAGGAATGCTCCTTTCCCAAGGTATTGGCGACACAATCCGAGTATCATTAGCTGCTGATCCGATCGAAGAAATTCGTGTAGGTTTCGATATTCTTAAAAGCTTAAGAATTAGAAATAAGGGCATCAATTTGATTGCTTGTCCATCATGCTCACGTCAACAGTTTGATGTTATCTCAACTGTAAATGAATTAGAAAGTCGCCTTGAAGATATTTTAGAGCCAATGGATGTAGCCGTTATAGGTTGTATTGTTAATGGGCCTGGCGAAGCAAAAGAAGCAGCTGTGGGCTTAACTGGTGGCGAACCAAACTTACTTTATGTTGATGGTAAACCTGACCATAAAGTTGATAATGAAACTATCGTTGATGAATTGGAACGTGAGATTCGGGGTAGAATTGCACGACAACAACAAGTTTCGCATCCAGAAAAAATTATACCTATAAAGGACATGAGTTAAGCGTGGCAGAGATTATCCGTTCTATTAGAGGGATGAATGACATCCTTCCTGAAGTAACCCCATATTGGCAAGCTGTTGAAACAGCTCTTAAAGAAGTTCTGTCAGGCTATGGTTATCAAGAAATTCGTTTCCCAATTGTTGAAAAAACAGAGTTGTTTTGTCGCTCTATCGGTGAAGTCACGGACATTGTTGAAAAAGAAATGTATACATTCAATGATCGTAATGGTGATCAACTTACATTACGTCCTGAAGGCACGGCAGGTTGTGTTCGTGCCGCGATGCAAAATGGCTTACTGAATCAAACGCAACGTCTTTGGTATATGGGCCCGATGTTTCGTCATGAACGTCCACAAAAGGGACGGTATCGTCAATTCCATCAAGTCGGTGTTGAAGCCTATGGCTTTAAAGGTCCTGATATTGATGCTGAAATGATCTTAATGACTGCGCGAATATGGAAAAAACTGGGTTTAACAGGTGCCACATTACAAATTAACTCATTAGGTTCAACTGAAGCTCGCCTAGCTTATCGAGATGTTTTGATTGCCTACTTTGAAAGTCATCAAAGTGAGTTAGATGAAGATAGTCAGCGTCGTTTACATAGTAATCCGCTACGTATTTTAGACAGCAAGAACCCTGCAATGCAGGCATTAAATGATGCTGCACCTAAACTTATTGAACATTTGGATGATGAGTCTCGTCAAGAGTTTGAGATTTTATGTCAAAGTTTAGATGATGCTGGATTAGCTTATGAAGTTAACCCACGCTTAGTGCGAGGTCTAGACTATTATGGTAAAACAGTATTTGAATGGGTTACCGATCAATTAGGTTCGCAAGGGACCATTTGTGCTGGTGGTCGTTATGATGGTTTAGTGGCACAATTGGGTGGTAAGTCGGCAACCGCGATTGGTTTTGCTATCGGTATTGAGCGCTTAATCTCATTATTAGAAGCGACAGATGCATTACCAACGATACCTTCAGTCGATGTATATCTTGTTGCTGTAGGTGAGAGTGCAGCTAAACAATCACTGATACTTGCAGAATCATTACGCGACCAAATTGAAAATTTGAAGTTGATCACGCATTGTGGTGGTGGTAGTTTTAAGAATCAATTCAAACGAGCGGACCGAAGTGGCGCACGTTGGACACTTATTCTGGGTGATGATGAAATAAGCCAACAGGTAGTTGGTGTGAAAACAATGGCAACGGGCGAACAGGAAACAGTCGCGTGGGATGCTTTAGCAAACTTTCTAAAATTATAATAAAAACAGAAGAGCACTATGACTCCTATAAATATACCTGAATGGCAATCTTTAGTTCGTCACTATTCTGACCTGAAATATTTATCAATGCGTGAACAGTTCGTATTAGATTCAGACCGTGTACATAAGTTCTCATTGAATTGCGGTGGTTTACAACTAGATTATTCAAAGAATCGCATCACCAAAGAAACGATGGAAAAATTAGTCGCGCTTGCTGATAGTGTTGATATGTCTACTTGGATTGAACGCATGTTCACAGGTGAGGCAATTAACAACACAGAAGATCGTGCTGTATTACATACTGCCTTACGCAACCGTAGTAATACACCAGTGATGGTTGATGGCGAAGATGTAATGCCATCCATTAATGCCGTATTGAAACAGATGAAAGATTTTTGTCAGCAAGTTCATAGTGGCGATTGGCTAGGTTTCAGTGATAAAAAAATCACTGATATTGTCAATATAGGTATTGGTGGTTCAGACCTCGGTCCAGCAATGATTTGTGATGCGCTAGAACCCTATGGTATAGACGGAATGAGTGTTCATTTTGTATCGAATGTTGATGGTACCGATTTAAGTACGACACTGGAAAAATTGAATCCAGCAACAACGTTGTTTGTTGTTGCATCAAAAACATTTACCACACAAGAAACACTAACCAATGCTGAATCAGCACGTAATTGGTTCCTCAAATTAGGCTCACAAAAAGATGTTGCTAAACATTTTGTTGCTGTTTCAACAAATGCTGAAGCAGTTTCAGCTTTTGGTATTGATACTGACAATATGTTTGAAATTTGGGATTGGGTTGGTGGACGTTACTCTTTATGGAGTGCGATAGGTTTACCTATTGCTCTTTATGTAGGTATGGACAACTTTGAACGAATGCTTGATGGTGCACATGAAATGGATAACCATTTCAGAACACAACCATTGGCTGAAAATATACCCGTTGTTATGGGCTTACTTGGTGTTTGGTATGTTAACTTCTTTGGCTCACAAACACATGCAATTGTGCCTTATGATCATTCATTGGCTCGCTTTCCGAATCATATGCAGCAATTGGATATGGAAAGTAACGGAAAAGTGACTAATCGTGAAGGTGCTCGTATTAGCTATAAAACGGGACCTGTTATTTGGGGTACACCAGGGACTAACGGGCAACATGCTTATTTCCAACTTATTCACCAAGGTACAGAATTAATACCTGTTGATTTCGTATTACCAGTAAATAGCCATTACCCTGAACTTGATCATCAATCAATTTTGCTAGCAAATGGTTTGGCACAATCAGAAGCATTAATGAAGGGAAAAACTGCTGAAGAAGTACGTGCGGAATTAGCTAATGAAGGTTTAACAGGTAAAGAACTTGATACTTTATTACCGCATAAAGTATTCCCAGGTAATCGCCCAAGTAATACATTATTATTCCCACAACTAACACCTGAAATGTTAGGTAAATTAGTTGCAATGTATGAACATAAGGTATTTGTTCAAGGTGTTATTTGGAATATCAACTCATTTGATCAATGGGGTGTTGAATTAGGTAAGCAGCTTGCAAAAGCGATATTGCCAGATGTACAAAGCGATGGTGACATTGCAGTGCATGATAGTTCTACAACTAATTTGATTAAATTGATCAGAGAACTAAGGTTTAAATAAACCTTAATTTTACAATTTACAATAAGAAATTAAGCTAGAAATTTACATTAATGGAAGCTAGTTTCTCAGGAGTTACATGATGACCGATAAAACAGAAGACGCATTAAATATTTCTCTTGCTCATGAAGGAACTAATTATTTAGCGCCTACAGATGAAATTTATAATCAGCCTAAAAAATCAATTTTTCCTACGGCAAATTACCCGTATAAGAAAATGATGAAAAAGGACCAATATGAAAAAGAGAAGAAGCTATTACAGATTGAACTCGCTAAGTTTCAACATTGGGTCAAAGAAACAGGGCAAAAATATCTAATTGTTTTTGAAGGCCGTGATGCAGCAGGAAAGGGCGGATCTATTAAACGTTTTACTGAGCATTTAAACCCTCGTGGTGCGCCTGTGATTGCATTAGAAAAGCCTGATGAGCGTGAACAAGGTCAATGGTACTTTCAGCGTTATGTTCAGCATTTACCGACAAAGGGTGAAATCGTATTACTGGATCGCTCATGGTATAACCGAGCTGGGGTTGAACGAGTAATGGGTTTTTGTTCACCACAAGACTACCTTGAATTTATGCGTCAATGTCCTGACTTTGAACGCATGATTACTCGCAGTGGCATTAAACTTATTAAGTTGTGGTTCTCAGTGAGCCGTAATGAACAACGTCGCCGTTTACATGCACGTCAAAGTGATCCTTTAAAACAGTGGAAAATCAGTGATATTGATTTAGCGTCACTTGATAAATGGGATAACTATACTGAAGCTAAAGAAGCCATGTTCTTTTATACAGATACGAAAGATTCACCGTGGACTGTGGTTAAATCAGATTGTAAGAAGCGTGCACGTTTAAATGCAATACGCCATGTCTTAGCTGAAGCAGATTACCCAAATAAAGATTACAAAGTGGCTTGTAAAGCTGATCCATTAATTGTCGGCTCAGCTGATACCATTTATGAAATGGATGAAAGGCACCTAGATATTGCACCTTATGCGATAAGTGACGAAGAGTAAATACTAATGCCATAGCCTATGGAGGCTATGGCATTAATCAGTATCTTTACGCTTTTTGTAAAACAATGCCTGCTAATGGTGGAAGATTAAGCTCGATTGAGTAAGGTTTGTCTGACCAAGGAATAGATTCAGCTGAAATTGTTTCATCGTTACTAACATTCGTACCACCATAATACTCAGAATCAGAGTTCATGATAATTTTATAGCTAGCAAGATCAGGAACACCAATACGATATTTTTCACGTGGCACAGGAGTGAAGTTAAAGATTGATATTACGTATTCCTCATCATTCTTACGAATATAGCTGAGGATAGATTGTTCACGGTCATTACAATCCAACCATTCGAAGCCATGCGGATCAAACTCATGTCTATATAGCGCTGGTGTACTTGTATACAGATTGTTTAAGTCACTGACCAGTGTCTTCATGCCTTTATGAAGCGGATAGTCCATTACATACCAATCTAGTGCCTTCTCACAGTTCCATTCTGTTCCTTGAGCAAATTCAGAGCCCATAAACAGTAGTTTTTTACCAGGGTAGGTAAACATTAGTGTGTAGAGCAACCTCAGATTAGCAAAACGCTGCCATTCATCACCTGGCATTTTGTTAATCATTGATTTTTTACCATGTACAACTTCATCATGTGAAAACGGTAAAACAAAGTTTTCAGTGAAGGCGTAGAGTAGGCCAAAAGTCAGAGAATCATGATGATAACGACGGTGAATTGAATCTTGTTGCATATATTCAAGAATGTCATGCATCCAACCCATATTCCACTTCATCGAGAAACCTAAACCACCCATATGTGCAGGACGAGACACCATCGGGTATGACGTTGATTCTTCAGCAGTGATCAGGCAACCAGGGTGTTCTTGATGTAATACTGAGTTCATGTGTTTCAAAAATTCGATAACTTCAAGGTTTTCTCGTCCACCATGTTGGTTTGGTACCCATTCACCGTCTTCACGAGAATAATCGAGGTATAACATGGAAGCAACAGCGTCAACGCGAAGCCCATCAATATGGAATTCTTCTAACCAGTAGAATGCACTGGAAAGTAGGAAGTTAGTGACTTCATTACGCCCATAGTTAAAAATGTAGGTACCCCAGTCTTGATGTTCGCCTTGACGAGGATCTTCATGTTCATAGAGTGCGCTACCATCGAAGCGAGCTAAGCCATGAGCATCTTTTGGAAAGTGACCAGGCACCCAATCTAAGATAATGCCAATGCCATTTTGATGACAAACATCAATAAAATAACGTAAGTCATCAGGTGAACCAAAACGACTTGTTGGTGAGAAATATCCGGTTGTTTGGTAACCCCACGAGATATCAAGTGGATGTTCAGTAATAGGTAGTAACTCAATATGCGTAAAACCGAGTTCTTTTACATATGGCACCATTTCATCTGCCATTTCACGATAGGTTTGAAATTCACCCTCCGCATTTCGACGCCATGAGCCCATATGGACTTCATAAACTGAGTGAGGTTCATGTAGCCAATCTGCTTTTTCACGTTTCGCCATCCAATCAGTGTCTTGCCAATCATGTTGGCTATTAGCGGCAACTATTGAGCCTGTACTTGGACGTAATTCAGATTGTTGACCATAAGGATCCATTTTGGAATGTAATGAACCGTCATTATTCTTAATTTCGAACTTGTAAATTTCACCAGCGCTAAGACCTGGGATAAACAATTCCCATACACCACTATCACCACGAACTCGCATAGGATGATTACGTCCATCCCACTGGTTAAAATCACTCACGATACTGACACGCTGAGCACTTGGAGCCCAAGTTGCAAATAAAACACCATCAATACCATCAACTTGATGTGAATGAGCCCCTAATATCCGGTAGGCATGCCAGTGTTTACCTTCAGAAAATAAATGTAAGTCAAACTCTGATAATTGCGGTAGAAAGCTGTAAGTATCGTATTGGCTAACGGAGTCACCGTTACCTGCGATACGATTAATTAAATAGTGCTCTGCCAATAGGCTTGATGGTCCTGTCCATTGGAAAAGATCGGTACCATTGATACGATTTAGAATTAAGTCTTTATCCAGCCACGCTTTTTGAGTATCAGGCAAAAAGACCGTTACAGTTGTTTTATTTCCAGCTTGGTGAGCGCCAAGAATTTTGAAAGGATCATGATGTCGAGCTTCTATTATTTTGATTAAATCTTCAGATAGTTTGTTTTCGACAATCATGATTTTGAATTTCCTTTAAATTTTTGTTGAAGTCTATAGCCTGCTTGTGGCAGGCTATCACTCAAGCCGTACAAATTTGATTGCTCACCAAGTTGGAGATGCTTTATGTCAGACAATAATAACACGCGATTCGTCAGCCGTCTTACTCGCGATTCATTGGCCCTTATATTAGCTGGAGGTCGTGGTTCACGATTAAAACAGTTAACGGACTGGCGTGCTAAGCCTGCAGTTCCCTTTGGTGGCAAATTTAGAATTATCGATTTTCCCTTATCAAACTGTGTCAATTCCGGCATTCGCCGTGTGGGTATTTTAACGCAATATAAAGCTCATTCATTAATGCGCCATATCCAACAAGGATGGGGTTTTATGCGTGGTGAACTGGGAGAGTTTGTAGAATTATTACCAGCATCCCAACGAACTGAACAAGGTTGGTATACAGGTACTGCTGATGCGGTTTATCAGAATATTGATATTCTTCGAAATCACAGTCCTAAATATATTGTAATATTAGCAGGCGACCATATTTATAAAATGGATTATGGCGATATGTTGGCTGACCATGTAGCACAAGGTGCTGACATGACGATTGGTTGCTTAACCGTACCGTTAGAAGAGGCAAAAGCATTTGGTGTTATGTCTGTCGATGTAAACCGTAAAATTGTCGCATTTGATGAAAAGCCAGAAAACCCAAATCCAATGCCAGGTAAAGATGATATTGCATTAGCATCTATGGGGATTTACATTTTTAATGCTGAGTTCTTATATGAACAGTTGATTAAGGATGCTGATACTCCGGAATCTACTAATGATTTTGGTCACGATATTATCCCATCATTAATTGAAAACCATAAAGTTGTCGCCTTCCCGTATAAAGATGTACAAGGAAATGATCCTGGTTACTGGCGTGATGTAGGTACAATAGACGCTTTCTGGTCTGCTAATCTTGAATTGATTGGTATTACACCAGAATTAAATCTTTATGATGATGACTGGCCAATTTGGACACACCAAGCACAATTACCGCCGGCAAAATTTGTATTTGATGATGAAGATCGTCGAGGTACAGCGGTTGATTCAATGATTTCAGGTGGTTGTATTGTTTCCGGTTCGACAGTGAGACATTCAGTGCTATTTTCAAAGGTACAAGTGCACAGCTACTCAGTGGTCGAAGATTGTGTTGTATTACCAGATGTCACTATTGGTCGGAATTGTCGCCTTAAAAAAGTCGTGCTAGATAAAGGTTGCAATGTACCAGAAGGTACAGTTATTGGTGAAGATCCTGTTGCAGATGCAGAAAAATATGAAATCTCGCCTGAGGGCGTCGTGTTAGTTACTCCAGAAATGTTAGGACAGAATTACCGATATGTCAGATAAGTTAAAAGTCGTTTTATGCTGGCATATGCACCAGCCACAGTATAGTGAACCAATGGGAGGCATGTACCAATTACCTTGGACTTATTTACATGCAATTAAAGATTATGTTGATATGGCATGGCATTTGGAAAATGTTCCAGGTGCTAAAGCTGTCGTTAACTTTGCGCCAACGTTAATTGAACAAATTGCTGATTATGATGAGCAAGTAAGTTCTCGTTTTAAAGGTACAGGACGACTAAAAGATCCTTTATTGATGGCACTAGATTCGCCAGCTCAGCCGGCTAAGATAGAAGATCGTAAAAAGCTTATCAGTGATTGCCTGCGTGCTAACGATGAAAAACTGATTGCTCCTTTTCCGCAGTTTGCCAAATTGGCAAAAATGGCTAGAGACTTTTTAGAAGATACCGATCAACTTCATTACATTAATGATCAGTTTATGATCGATATGGTGGTGTGGTACCACTTGGCATGGATGGGTGAGTCAGTGAGACGTTCAGATGTGCGTGTTCAAGCATTGATGAAAAAAGGCTCTTTATTTACCTTCCATGATCGCCGTCAATTGATGTTGGTTATCGGAGAGTTGTTGGCAGATCTTATTCCTCGTTATCGTCGTCTAGCAGAAACGGGTCGAGTTGAATTATCTGTGACCCCATATGCTCATCCAATTATCCCGTTAATGTTGGATATTAATAGCACACTAGAAGCCATGCCAGATGCGCCACTTCCTGAAATTACGGATTATCCAGGTGGTGAAGAACGAGCACATTGGCATATGGAAGAAGGTTTGCGTGTTTTTGAATCATTCTTTGGCTTTAGACCTAAAGGTTGCTGGCCTTCTGAAGGTGCAGTGTCTGAAGATACCTTAAAGCTTATTTCGCGTCATGGCTTCACTTGGGCTGCTTCAGGTGAAAATGTATTACGTAATAGTTTCAACCTGTCAAATATGCCAGAAGCGAGTGCACATAAGCCATATAAATTACCAGGTGCATCACCAGCATGTTTCTTCCGCGATGATGGTTTATCTGACTTAATTGGTTTTACCTATACTAAATGGGGTGCAGATGATGCCGTTGATGATTTTATCAATCATTTATTGACCATTAAATCAAATTCAGAAAGTGACAAAGACCGTGTTTTATCTGTCATATTAGATGGTGAGAACGCATGGGAATACTATTCTTATAATGGCTTCTATTTCTTACAAGCACTTTATACGCGCTTAGCAGAGCACCCAGAAATAGAGATCACTACTTTCTCTGAAAGTCTAGAAAATGGTGTGGTGCCAGCAGTGTTACCAAATTTGGTTGCTGGTAGCTGGGTTTATGGCTCATTTTCTACTTGGATTGGTGATCCGGACAAAAACCGAGGTTGGGATTTATTAAGCGAAGCCAAACAAGTTTTCGACAAAGTTATGTCTGAAAAAAGCTTTGATTCAGATATGCAGCTAGCACTGCAGAGACAACTAGCCATTTGCGAAGGGTCAGACTGGTTCTGGTGGTTTGGAGACTATAACTCTGCCGATAGTGTCAGTGATTTTGAGCGCTTATTCCGTTTACACTTATCTAATTTATATCAAATGCTTGGCGAAGAAGTACCTCAAAACCTATCTGAGACTGTATCTCAGGGTGGTGGTGGTATCGAGCAGGGCGGAACAATGCGTCGAGGCGGCTAACAAATGAAGCAAGCAGAGGTGTTCCAAGAAAGAAAAGCAGGTGTGTTACTACATATTACTAGCCTGCCATCAGCTAACCTAGGGCAAGATGCCTATCGCTTTGTAGATTTCTTACAAGAATCAGGTGTGTCTGTTTGGCAAATGCTGCCATTAGGTCCAACACATAGTGATGGTTCACCTTATCAATGCCTTTCTGCACACGCCGCAAACGCACAGTTGGTCTGTTTAGATTCCATTAAACAGCTGCCATGGGCTGATGCTGAAAGCTTAGAGGGTGATACCTTTCTCATTATTTTGGTGCATGCTTATCGTCAGTTTATAGAGCGTGCAACAGAGCATGAAAAGTCAGCTTTTACTGACTTTTGTCAGCAGCAAAACTATTGGCTTGATGACTATGTTATGTATCGTGAAATTCGTCACTTAAATCACACTACCGCTTGGTTTCAGTGGCCTGAAGAATTACGTGATAGACATTCTTCTGCTATTCAAAAAATACGTAAAGATCGTGAAGAAGCCCTCAATATTCGTCGTTTTGGTCAATTTTTGTTCTTCCAACAATGGCATGCATTAAAAGATTATGCCAATGAACGTGGCGTGTCATTATTTGGTGATATGCCAATTTTTGTTGCACATGATAGTGCCGATGTTTGGGCAAACCCTGAATTATTTACTCTAGATGGTGAAGGCCAAGCTGAAAAGGTTGCCGGAGTGCCACCAGATTATTTCTCTGAAACAGGTCAGCGATGGGGTAATCCTCTATACCGTTGGGATAAACATGTAAATGAGAACTTTTTATGGTGGCAACAAAGAGTACAAACACAATTAGAACTCTTTGATATTATCCGAATTGATCATTTTCGTGGCTTTGAAGCCTGTTGGGAAATTCCTGCAAGTTGTGAAACTGCAATGGATGGAGAATGGGTAAAAGCCCCTGGTGATGCATTATTTTCTCAATTGACAAAAGCTTTTGGTGAATTACCATTAGTGGCTGAAGATTTGGGCATTATTACTGATGAAGTCACTGCATTACGTGAAAAATATGGCATGCCAGGTATGAAAATATTGCAGTTTGCCTTCGGTGATGATGCATCTAACCCTTATTTACCACATCAACATACACACGATAGCGTTAGCTATACGGGAACACACGATAATAATACGACTATAGGTTGGTTTGAAGAGTTAGATGATAAAACCAAAACTCGCATCTACGAATATTTGGGCGGATCTCAAGAAACAATACCTTGGTTGCTTATTCGAGCATCACTAGCATCAGTTTCGCAATTATCTGTTCTGCCAATGCAAGATATCTTGGCACTTGATGGTGAACACAGAATGAATGTTCCGGGTACTACAGAAGGTAATTGGAGCTGGAAGTTTAATTGGGACATGATTGATGACACGTGTTCTATCAGATTAAAAAACTTAAATGAATTGTACGGACGTAGTTAACAATGAGTGATAACCCTAGTACCTTAAAATATGCTGATACTCATGAATGGGTAAGACTAGAAGACTCTGGTGAACTGACAGTGGGTATCACTGATCATGCACAAGATTTATTAGGTGATTTGGTTTTTGCAGAGCTACCAGAAATAGGTCAGCGCTTTTCTGCTAAAGAAGAATGTATGTTGCTAGAGTCTGTCAAAGCTGCTTCAGATATATATATGCCAGTAAGCGGTGAAATATCTGCTGTAAACACCAAGCTTGAGGATGAGCCAGAGATTGTTAATGAAGATTCATTCGGTGAAGGATGGTTATTCAAAATACAGGCAGATAATAGTGCTGATATTGAAGCTTTATTATCTGCAGAAGGCTATGAAAGTTCGCTAGATGAGTAGTGGCATTAAGCGGGGTAAATAGCACCTAATACAGTAGGGTGTTTAGCCCCGGTAACGGAAGGCAAGTTACCGACTAGATTGTTCATTGTTCTGTATGCCAGCCAAGCAAACGCACAGGCTTCAACCCAGTCAGGGTGTAGACCTAATTCCTCAGTTGTCGTGACCCGTGTTTTATTGAGAAGTGTTCGTAGTCGGCTTAATAGATAACTATTATGAGCGCCACCACCACAGATAAATACACTGTTGCAGGAATTTGCATAAGATTTAATATCATCTGAAATTGTTTTTGCTGTCAGCTCGACCAGTGTTGCTTGCACATCAACCAAGCTAATTTCTTTACCGTACTCAGCTAACTTAGCTTCGAACCAAGTCTGATTGAATAATTCACGCCCAGTACTTTTAGGAATAGCTTGCTTAAAATAAGCATCATTTAGTAATAGAGATAGGAAATCATCATTACATTGACCTGATGCTGCCCATTGGCCATTTGAGTCATATGGTTCATTTAATTGTAATTGTGTCCAATAGTCTATTAAGACATTGCCTGGGCCTGTATCAAAACCAATAATAGTGGAGTTAGTCGATGATGCCGGCAGCACTGTTATGTTACCTATACCACCAATATTAACTATAACTCTATCTTCGTCTTGAGAGTTAAATAGAGCTTGATGAAATGCTGGAACTAACGGTGCGCCTTGCCCGCCGGCAGCTATGTCGCGTTGACGGAAATCTGCAACAGTAGTGATACTTGTCAGTTCTGCAATAAGATTTGCATCGCCAATTTGAGAACTAAAAGGAAGTTCACCAGATGGGGAGTGGAAAATTGTTTGGCCATGACTACCAATAGCGACAATATCTTGAGCTGGAATTTGTTGTGTTGCTAACAGTTGATTAATAGACTCAGCAATTAACCTCCCCAAAGCAATGTTGATTTCACCTAGACTTTGTAAATGAGATTGCTGGGTTAAAATTAGCGACTGTAATTTAAGTAGAAGAGTTTCAGGAAAGGGAAACGTCTGTGCAGCAATAAACTGACAATCTCCAGAGTCGGAGAAAGAGCTAATTGCTATATCAATACCGTCAAGGCTTGTCCCTGACATTACACCAATATAGTAGCTCACTACTGACAAGCTTTAATTATTAAGTGCTAAAGAAGTATTCTTGAGGCTATCAAGTTGAGCTAGTAGTAGTTGAGACTTAGTCGCAAAATCACCTCGATATTTTTTTGCTAGGGCCTCAGCTTTAGGTAAGCTAACTGTTAATGGATTACGGTGCACACCATTAACTCGGAATTCATAATGTAAATGTGGACCTGTTGCTAAACCACTGCTACCAATAAATCCAATCGTTTGACCTTGTTTGACGCGACTACCTGTACGTAAACCTTTTTTGAAGTTAGACATATGTGCATACAATGTTGTGTATTTTCCGCCATGAGTTAATACAACTGTACGCCCATAGCCACCCTTAGTACCTCTAAAGCTAATTTTACCATCACCTGTTGCAAGAATTGGCGTGCCACGAGCAGCTGCATAATCAACACCACGATGTGGTCTATTTGTTTTTAGTACAGGATGTTTACGATTAGGGTTGAATCTAGAACTAATACGTGAAAAATGAACAGGAGTACGACTAAATGCTTTACGCATACTGTCACCTTTTGGTGAGTAATAGCGACTAGTATCCGTATCATCTGTATAACGTACAGCTCGGAATGTTTTACCTTGGTTAGTGAATTCTGCAGCTAGGATAGAACCATCAGCTATTTTGTCTCCATCAAGATAATCTTCAGTGTAAATTAATGTAAAGCTATCACCTTTACGAATATCTAAGGCGAAATCAACATCCCAGCCAAATATATAAGCAAGTTCCATAATAAGTTTGTCAGATAGACCCGCTTCAAGACCGGCCCCAAACAATGAGCTCTCAATATTACCAGAGGCATGCATTTGACGCTGTTCTACTTCACGAGTATGTAACTTTGCTTGATATGCTTCATCAGTTAAAGTTACGGCCAACATTTTGATTGGACTTAGTTCTAAATGTAGTTGCTGTAGATTTTTCTTGCCATCAATATCACGGATATCAAAACGAATTGTTTGCCCCGGCTTAAGGTTAAGTAAAGGTTTAATATCTTTACCTAACTGCGCCACGTTATAGACGTCACGAGCAGATAAACCGACACGTGGGAATATAAGAGATAAGTTGTCTCCAGATTTAACTGTAATGTCTTGCCAATCGATGGCGGCCTCAGTATTAGCCGTTTCAAGAAGGTTATTATTAGTAATGCTACCTAAAGCTGCTTGTTGTTCTATTTCATTAAGCTCATTGAGATGGGCTATAGTAGATACTGTTTCTGTATGGTTAATTTCTTCTGTTATAACTGATGTTTCTGCCGTTGTTATTACTGGGATTGCAACGGTATTGGTTGTTTTAGACCTTGATGAGCTGCTAGAAATTCTTTGCATTTCAGCTGGAAGGTTCGGCAAATTAACAACTTGTGACTGAACTTTTGAATCGCCAGGGTTGCTTGTTGCTAAGACGATAGACGTAACGAAGATACTTGCAATAGCGAGCGATGAGAGAACAAACAGATTACGTCGAGTATTAAGTCTCGTTGCTGTATTAGAAAATAGACTTTTCCGGTTTGAGGAAGATATTAGTCTGTTTCGTTTCATGAGTTAACTCTACATTACAGTGTTAACTATGCATTTTCGCAGTATTTTCATCGTAATGGAAGCCTTTCTTGCCCCATCCTGTGATACTATTCGCGCAAATTAAATTTTATCTGGAGATAATCATGGTTCCTGTACAGCAAGCATTAGCCGAAATACGACGTGGTGCAGAAGAAATTCTAGTCGAAAGTGAGTTGGTAGAAAAGCTTGAAACAGGTCGCCCACTGCGTATTAAAGCAGGCTTTGATCCAACAGCACCTGATTTACACCTTGGTCATACCGTACTATTAAATAAGCTAAAGCAATTTCAAGACTTAGGTCATGAAATTTTATTTCTTATCGGCGACTTCACAGGCATGATTGGTGATCCTACGGGTAAAAACGTAACTCGAAAGCCATTAACGACAGAACAAGTTCAAGAAAATGCTAAATCGTATCAAGAGCAAGTTTTCAAAATTCTAGACCCTGCAAAAACAACTGTTGTATTCAATTCGCATTGGATGAACAAAATGACTTCTGCCGATATGATTCGTCTAGCATCTAACCATACTGTAGCAAGAATGTTAGAGCGTGATGATTTTAGCAAACGTTATAAAGGTGGTCAGCCAATTGCGATTCATGAATTTCTCTATCCTTTAATACAAGGTTACGATTCAGTTGAATTGGAAGCTGATGTTGAATTAGGCGGGACTGATCAAAAGTTTAACTTATTAATGGGTCGTGAATTACAAAAAGCTTATGGACAAAAACAACAGTCTGTTTTAACCATGCCTATATTAGAAGGTTTAGACGGTGTGCAAAAAATGTCTAAATCATTAGGTAACTATATAGGTATAAGTGATAGCCCTAAGGATATCTTCGGTAAACTGATGTCTATATCAGATGATTTAATGTGGCGTTACATTGAATTACTAAGTTTTAAAAACTTGGATCAGATACAACAATGGCGTGATGAGGTTAATGCGGGTGCCAACCCAGTTAATATTAAAAAGACCTTTGCTGAAGAGATTGTTGCTCGATTCCATAGTGAAAAAGAAGCAGCTGATGCACGAGAAGGTTTTGCTAATCAATTTAAGAAAGGTCAAATTCCAGATGATCTTGAAGAATTTACCCTGACAGTGGGTGATGAAGGTATGGGAATTGCCAACATTCTTAAAGAAGCTGGCTTAACAACGAGTACATCAGAAGCCTTTAGAATGATTAAGCAAGGCGCAGTGAAGATGGATAGTGTGAAAGTTGAAGACCGAAACCTAGTGATAAGCAAAGGTAATGAGCATATTTTCCAAGTAGGGAAAAGAAAATTTGCCAAGGTATCAACAGTTTAGCCATAGACTTCTGATGTCGGGAAAAACTTCCTGTTGACGACAGCCGAATAGGCTGTAGAATGCACATTTTCTTGAGTTGCCCAGCCAGTTGAACGGCAGGAAAAATTGAGGAAAAAGATTGACAGTTTAAGTGAGGGCTGTATAATTCTCGCTTCTTTGTTGCAGACATTGTTTTGCAGCAAACGCTCTTTAAAAAAATAAGTATTAAGTAATTTGTGTGGGTACTTGCATTGGTTCTAACTTTGTCAAAAAGAAGAAACGATGTTTTAGTATCTACAAAGAACATGTAAATGTTTTAGTAATACGACAACGTCAAAATGAGTTCGTGCCCTCTTTAAAAGGGTACAAAATAGCAAAATTAAACTGAAGAGTTTGATCATGGCTCAGATTGAACGCTGGCGGCATGCCTAACACATGCAAGTCGAACGGAAACGATGCTAGCTTGCTAGCAGGCGTCGAGTGGCGGACGGGTGAGTAATGTATAGGAACTTGCCTAGTAGTGGGGGACAACGTGTGGAAACGCACGCTAATACCGCATAATCTCTACGGAGGAAAGCAGGGGATCTTCGGACCTTGTGCTACTAGATGGGCCTATATCGGATTAGCTAGTTGGTAAGGTAATGGCTTACCAAGGCGACGATCCGTAGCTGGTTTGAGAGAATGATCAGCCACACTGGGACTGAGACACGGCCCAGACTCCTACGGGAGGCAGCAGTGGGGAATATTGCACAATGGAGGAAACTCTGATGCAGCAATGCCGCGTGTGTGAAGAAGGCCTTAGGGTTGTAAAGCACTTTCAGACGTGAGGAAAAGTTAATAGTTAATAACTGTTAGCCCTGACGTTAACGTCAGAAGAAGGACCGGCTAACTCCGTGCCAGCAGCCGCGGTAATACGGAGGGTCCAAGCGTTAATCGGAATTACTGGGCGTAAAGCGCGCGTAGGCGGATATTTAAGTCAGATGTGAAATCCCTGGGCTCAACCTAGGAACTGCATTTGAAACTGGATATCTAGAGTATGGTAGAGGTGAGTGGAATTTCAGGTGTAGCGGTGAAATGCGTAGAGATCTGAAGGAACATCAGTGGCGAAGGCGACTCACTGGGCCATTACTGACGCTGAGGTGCGAAAGCGTGGGTAGCAAACAGGATTAGATACCCTGGTAGTCCACGCCCTAAACGATGTCAACTAGGTGTGTGAGAGTTTAACTCTTGCGTATTGAAGCTAACGCGATAAGTTGACCGCCTGGGGAGTACGGCCGCAAGGCTAAAACTCAAATGAATTGACGGGGGCCCGCACAAGCGGTGGAGCATGTGGTTTAATTCGATGCAACGCGAAGAACCTTACCAGGTCTTGACATGTACGGAAGGTCCCAGAGACGGGACTGTGCCTTCGGGAACCGTAACACAGGTGCTGCATGGCTGTCGTCAGCTCGTGTCGTGAGATGTTGGGTTAAGTCCCGCAACGAGCGCAACCCCTGTCCTTAGTTGCCATCATTTAGTTGGGCACTCTAAGGAGACTGCCGGTGACAAACCGGAGGAAGGTGGGGATGACGTCAAGTCATCATGGCCCTTATGACCTGGGCTACACACGTGCTACAATGGCTAGTACAAAGGGTTGCCAACTCGCGAGAGTGCGCTAATCCCATAAAGCTAGTCGTAGTCCGGATCGCAGTCTGCAACTCGACTGCGTGAAGTCGGAATCGCTAGTAATCGTGGATCAGAATGCCACGGTGAATACGTTCCCGGGCCTTGTACACACCGCCCGTCACACCATGGGAGTGGGTTGCAAAAGAAGTGGGTAGA
>ENA-ORXI01000165-ORXI01000165.1-sediment-metagenome-genome-assembly--contig:-NODE-165-length-51830-cov-11.889243_pt1 | contig 51830 bp, 40 predicted proteins | sample MGYA00237861_ERZ511468 | MGnify/ENA primary metagenome ERZ511468 (study PRJEB26299, sample SAMN06266213) | sediment metagenome | isolation source: Hudson Canyon methane seep mesocosm | place...
ATAATTTTGCTTTTGGTGGAATCAATACATCATTGATATTTAAGAAGCTATAATTGATTTTATATTTAGGTAGGAGGGTCTTTAGGGGGGTGTGAAAGTCTTGTCTTTTATCTAAGTCCTATCTGTAAAGAGTGTTGATATGCATAATTAAATCTTATATTGAATAGCTGGTTTTGGCCATGATCAGCCAGTCTACAGTCGAAAGCACTCTATGGTAGAAGTAAGAATATAATCTATACTGAAAGTAGTTATACAAAATAGGGATAGGATAGGGCATGAGTACAGAAAATAACTGGGATCAGCTAAGCAACAATATAAAGTCCTGTGGTTTATGCGAAGGGCTTAATTCTGAGGAATTAGGAACAGATAATGCGCCTGGTTACGGAAATATAAATTCAGCAGTTGTATTCATAGGTCAATCACTTTGCGGAAAACCTTGCATTGAAGCACAAATACCATTTACTGGTGGTTCTGGGAAATTGCTCGACCAAGCGTTTGAAAAGGCAAATGTAAGCAAAAAAGATATTTATATCACCAATGTTGTTAAGTGTCATCCACCAAATAATCGTAAATCCGAAGAAAAAGAAATAAGCAATTGCACTCCTTATCTAAAACAAGAGTTGAACTGGATATCCCCAGAACACATTATCTGTTTAGGTAAAGATGCTTGGGGGTATTTCAATAAATCCATAGCTTCACCTTGTCTAAAAGACGTTAAAATGAACGGCAAGATAACAACAATCCATTTTGTATACCACCCTTCTTTTATAAAGCGGAAACCAAAGAAAGAACAAGAAGGTTATATTGGCACTATTGCTGAGATAATTAAACTATCAAATGCTTATAAGTTATAGGTAAAAAACAAAATGCAAAACAGATATGCCGGTGATGTAGGTGACTTTGGTAAATTCTCATTACTCCGTTCATTATTTACAGAGCCAGAGTATTGCCTAGGTGTCGTTTGGTATAAATACCCCGATGAATCGCATAATGGCGATGGCAGACATATTGATTATCTAGAAAACCCAGAATACAAGCAATGCGATCAAAAACTAGTGCAGGGATTGTCACAAGTTGTAACTGGAGAAAGGTCAATATCACACCTAGAAAAGCTAAATCTACTACCTTCAAACACAGTTTATTATTCATCAACTTTAGATTTCCACACAATATACACGACTCAAAGAAAGGCTGACATTACAGCACGAAGAAATCAGCGTAATAAATGGATAGATAATGCGGTGGTAGCAACAGTAACGTGCAATGTGGTCTTTCTTGACCCTGACAACGGCTTAGAAATACAATCTATTCCAAATATACATCAAATGTACTCTGGTAAATATGCATACTATTCGGAAGTTAGATCACTCCTTAATAATAAAAAAGCATGTGTAATTTATCACCATCTAAATAGAAATAATTCGCATGAAACACAAATTAAATTCAGAGCAAAGGAATTGAAAGAAAAAATATCAATACCTGGTACTGTGTTTGCATTGAGGTTCCGACCTTATAGCCCCAGAGTATTTTTTATCTATTCAACCAGTAATGAGACTGAAGCCATAAGGCAAAAAATAAATCAGTTTTTAAGCAGTTCATGCTCCTTAGGCTGGGATACATACTATGAGCTGTAAAGTTTCTAAAAAATGTATATCATGGGGTTAGCCCGCTTGATCTAGCAATAATGGAGTAACCTAACCCTATAAAATGAAGAAAGAGGTGTAATATGTCTGCTGTTAAAGAGAGAATGACTGAAGTGATTTTAGAGCAACCTGAAGATTCTTCCTATGAGGAAATTCTTAGAGAGTTAGCTTTTGAACAGATGATTGAGCGAGGGCTAAAAGATTCTAGAGAGGGTAAAGTTATTTCAAGTGAAGATATGTCGTTCAGGATAAAGGCATGGCAGAAATAAAATGGACAGAAGAAGCCAGTACATGGCTGAAAGATATATTTGACTACATTGCAGAGGAAAACCCGTTAGCGGCACAGCGAGTTGTATAAGGAATATACGATAAAACTCAAATTTTAAAATCATTTCCAGAAATTGATTACAGATATAGAAAAGAACCAGAAGGTGAAATTAGAGTGCTTCTTTATGGTCATTATAGAATTGCTTACTTTGTTAAAGAAGATTCAGTAGAAATACTAGGGATATTTCATGGATCTTTAAAGATTGAGAAATATTTGAAAAAATAAGCTGTGCATCACTTCGCTCTGTTTACATTATTTATAAGTTTTAAAATGGAATGCTAATACGGTGCTTCACGTAAATTTTCATTACTTGTCATTCAAGCGGTTGAGCCGCTTAACTCATGGTTATTCTCTTTCTAGAATAGGTTATGACTGACCAAAGTGGATCGATGACTGTCTTTAAATGTAAAATTTTAGTACGATCAATTTTTAAATATGCCCGATCAAGTTTGAGTCAGTAGTAGAATGCAGGGAAAACGTTATAATGAACATTTCCCTATCTATTTGAATGTCAGCGAAATATGGAATCTTTTTTAAAGTGGCGGTGGGAGTTATTTTCTCCTTTAGCAGGCTTATTATTAACTTTAGCATTTGCTCCTTTTAACTATTCTTATTTAGCTATTGTTTCATTAGTCTTTATATTTTTATCCTGGTTAAACTGTTCTCCCAGACGTGCTGCCTTGCGTGGCTATCTATATGGGCTAGGGGTATTCGGAAGTGGAGTTTCCTGGGTTTATATTAGTATTCATGATTATGGCGGAGCACCTGTTGTCGGCGCTGTTCTGCTCACTATAGCCATTGTTTGTTTCTGGTCTTTATTTCCTGCCTTAACCGCATTTCTTTCTGTTAAATTAGTGGCTAAGCAGCATAAAAGTAGAACCCTTTGGGTTATTCCTTTAATCTGGATATTAATTGAATATTATCGAGGCTACTGGTTTCTAAACGGATTTCCCTGGTTACAAATTGCATACTCTCAATTAGGCACGCCTCTACAAGGCTTTATTCCTGTTGTAGGAGTCTATGGAACTGGTTTTATGTTGGCCTTAACCGCATCCATTATAGCTTTAGGCGTTAATAAAACGATTAAATACAAAACTTTATTTGCTGCCATTTTATTGATATGGGGTGCAGGTGCGTATTTAAACACTGTGAAATGGACAGAGGCGATAGCTGGACCTATTAAGGTAGCGCTTATTCAAGGGAATGTCTCTCAAGATCAGAAATGGCTGCCAGAAAACAGAATAAAGACCTTAAAGAGCTATCAACAATTGACTGAGCAGAATTGGGACTCGGATATTATTATTTGGCCAGAAACAGCCATTCCCGCATTTTTGTCCCAAGTAAAAAAGTTTTATTTAAACCCTCTTTCAGACAAAGCCAAAGCACAAAAAACAGACTTGATTGTTAGTCTTCCTTCAAGAGGACAGGCTGATGAATATTTTAATACGGTGTTATCTTTGGGCAAAAACCGGGGGCAATACAATAAAAATCATTTATTACCTTTTGGGGAATATTTACCCTTGCAACCATTATCGGGCTTTATTTTAGATTCTTTAAATATTCGTTTAGGAAGTTTTACCTCAGGTGGTGATGATCAACCTTTATTAATAGCGGGTGGCTATCCGTTTTCCACATCAATTTGCTATGAAGATGCTTTTTCTGGGGAAGCGATCAGAGGAATGCCAGAGTCAGCCTTTTTGGTTAATGTAACTAATGATGCCTGGTTTGGGGACTCAATAGAACCGCATCAACATATGCAAATTGCACAAATGCGAGCATTGGAAACAGGACGTTATTTATTGCGAGTGACCAATACTGGATTGACGGGGATTGTTTCGCCTGATGGTACAATTGTGGAAAAAGCACCTCTGTTTAAAAAGGTTGTATTAAAAGGCAGTATTTTCCCTATGGGGGGCATGACTCCTTATGCTAGAGTAGGTGATGATATTATTGTTTTGATATTATTTTTTTGTTTAGTTGTATTTCTGATTTTTCTAACAAATAGAGTTGCCCATGAAAGATGATGACAATATTTTTTTAAGATCTGTAGTGGAATTGACGAAAATTGATGTTAAAGATCTGCAAGTAGGTATGTACGTTTCAGAGCTTGACCGTCCCTGGTTAGAGACGACATTTTTGTTTCAAGGTTTTGAATTGAAAACAACGGCCGATATTAGAGAGGTGCAAAAGCAATGTGGCTATGTATTTATTGACGTAACAAAACAAAAAAAATCAAATATATCAACAAATAAGGCTTTTTCAAAGCGCTGGTTAGAAGAGCGTAGGGTTCCAGAAAAAAGATCAAGTTTTCGCAACGAATTTTATCAGGCAGAGTCTGTATTTCAGGAAACCAGTGGTTTAATAAAAAGCTTTATGGAAGAAGTGGCAATGGGGAGTTCTATTAATCTTCAATTGGCTAAAAAAGCAGTATCAGAATGTGTACAAAGTATAATCAAATCGCCTGATGCTTTAATGTGGTTAACTCAATTAAAGAACAGGGATGAATATACATCTCAGCACAGTATGAATGTTTGTATATTGTCCATTGCCTTAGGGCGTCATATTGGTTTATCTGAAGCCAAGCTTGAAGATCTGGGTTTATGCGGCATGATGCATGATATGGGGAAAATGAGAATCCCACTGGAAATTCTTAATAAGTCAGGACGATTTGAACCTGATGAACTTGCTGTTATGAAGAAACATCCAGCGATAGGCGGGAAGTTATTAATGTCTGACCCTGATATGCCTGGGTGTGCAATTGATGTGGCTTATGGGCATCATGAGAGGCCAGATGGCAAGGGGTATCCTAGAGGCTTAACATTGGACCGTATTCATCCATTTACTCGTATTGTGTCTATAGCAGACACCTATGATGCTATAACCAGTGATAGAGTGTATCAAAAAGGACGAACACATCTTGAAGCGATTAACCTAATGACCAAATCGATGGGGAAACAGCTTGATTCAGGATTGGTATTAAAGTTTATTGAATGTCTGGGAATATATCCGCCAGGCAATATTGTTGAAATGACAGATGGTGAAGTTGCGATTGTTATCGAAGTGAATCAGACTAAAAAGTTAAAGCCTAAAGTGACCATGTTACTTGATGAAGATAAGAAAAGAGTTAAACCTCGATTAGTTGATTTGTCAAAAATAGATCTTGATGCCAGTGCCCAAAGTTATGGAATTAAACGTATGGTGAGAGCTGAAGAATATGATATTGATATCAACCTGTTGTATAAAATGGATTTGATTCATAAAAGTCTAGCTGCAGCTTAAGTTTTAGCAAGCTAAAAATAATTGGATTTGATCAGAGGTTCCTTAATGGAGGCTCTCTTTGAGTCAGCATCCATAAAGGGCAGTTGATATCAACTGCCCAAAAGAAATAGCTTAATGAATTTCAACATACAACGCACGATACTCGTCAGTTAATTTGTGGTTAGGTGCATAGTGGACCAATGGTTGAGATTCGCTATGAGACTCTCGTACTTTAACTGAAGGTGAAATTTTACTACTCAGTACTGGGTGGCCTTCACCAATTAACTCTTCAACTAATTTTCTTGGTAAATTGGCCTGCTTTTGATATTGGTTGACAACAATACCCTCAATTTCAAGGTTTTCATTATGATCAGCTTTTACTTCGGCAATTGAATTCATTAATGTGTATAAAGAATCTCTGGAAAAAGCATCGCAATCAAATGGAATTAAGCATTTTTCTGCTGCAATTAAAGCAGATTGGCTATAAAAATTAAGAACGGGTGGGGTATCGATATAGACAGCATCGAAACCTTCTAATTTTTCCAGTTCTTCCTTAAGTTTGAAAATTTTATATCTGGAATCTAAACGACTTTGTAGCGCTTCAAGTTCAGGGTGACTGGGCAAAATAAATAAATTCGGAAATGGTGTTTCATGAATTGCGCTTTCAATACCTTCTTTACCTCCGCCAAAAAGACTGATGCCTAAACAATCTTTAAAAAAGTGAGCAATGGTTTTGTCAGGGTCAGTTATTTTATGACCAAGTAGATACTGGGTTGAATTCCCTTGTATATCAAGGTCTATAACCAATGTTTTTTTCCCTTCAACCGCGCTTATAGCGGCTAGATTACAAGTGATGGTTGATTTGCCTACACCACCTTTTTGATTAAAAATGACCCTGCGCATATTATTCTCTCGTGAAATCATATAGATAAAACTGCATTATAAGCCTTGAAGCAGTAATATCAACTACGAGTGAACGTTTTTGCTTTACATTCCGGACATTCAGGTATTTGACTGGTTGTTTTAAAGGCCAATTGTTTACCACATTGATCACAATTAAATGTCCCTGGCCCAGTAATATCGCCACTTTTATAGGGGTGAAATTTTTTCGCCAGGTTCTCTATCTTGGCTAATTCAATACGCGTTTTATCTGCAAGGCTAAAAAAATCATCTAAAGCAAAGTTTTCAATTAAATCAATATCAAATTTAAACCATTCGTTTAATGAATTGTTGTCACTGATGGCTGGTGTTGAATGAGCTGCATGCTCAATATCCCGCATTAAAAAGTCTGCTACTTCATTAATTTCTTCCTGAGTTAAGCCTCCTAATTCACTGGTTTTTTCTTTGGCCATTTCCATTGCATCAGCAACAGAGTGCAATGTATCGTCCATTATTTCGTATAAATGCTCCATAAGCTTGTTATACGCTTCGACAAATTTATTATCACTCATAGGTTTCTCCTTAAAATACACTTTAGATTTAAGCGTCTGTACTGTATTCTAACGCTTTTGTACGGTAAAAGACGAGTAGGATGGAAGAAAATTACACGCCATTAGAAATTGAACAGGCAGCTCAAGAGAATTGGGAGAAGTCTGGTGTGTTCAATACGACTGAAGATGCTGATAAAGAGAAGTATTATTGTTTATCAATGTTTCCTTATCCCAGTGGAAAATTACATATGGGGCATGTTAGAAACTATACGATAGGCGATGTGATTAGTCGTTTTCAACGGATGCAAGGTAAAAATGTTATGCAGCCAATGGGATGGGATGCATTTGGTTTGCCTGCTGAAAATGCAGCGATGCAAAATAATGTTCATCCTGCTGACTGGACCTATAGCAATATTGATTACATGCGTGATCAATTAAAAGAGCTAGGCTTTGGTTATGACTGGAACAGAGAATTGGCAACCTGTGACCCTAGTTATTATAAGTGGGAACAATGGTTTTTCTTGAAATTATTAGAGAAAGATCTGGTTTACAAGAAAACCTCGCCAGTCAACTGGTGTTCAAACGATAAAACAGTTTTGGCTAACGAACAGGTTATTGATGGCTGTTGCTGGCGTTGTGACACAAAGGTTGAGAAAAAAGAGATTTCTCAGTGGTTTGTAAGAATTACAGCCTATGCTGATGAGTTGTTACAGGATTTAGATAAGCTGGGTGGCTGGCCTGAACAGGTCAAAACCATGCAGGCAAACTGGATAGGTCGTTCTGAAGGGGTGGAAATGGACTTTGCCGTTGCCAGTACCGACCCAATCAGAATTTATACTACTCGCCCTGATACATTAATGGGTGTGACGTATCTTGCTGTTGCCGCAGAACATCCCGTGGCAATCACTGCCGCTGAAGGAAATGCAGAAATAACTGCTTTTCTTGAAGAATGTAAAGTAATGGAAACCTCCGAAGCCGCCATGGAAACCATGGAAAAGCGCGGTGTAGACTCGGGGGTAAAAGCTATTCATCCTATTACAGGTGAACAAGTGCCTGTGTGGATTGCCAACTTTGTCTTGATGGGGTATGGCACAGGGGCAGTAATGTCAGTACCGGCCCATGATCAACGTGATTACGAGTTTGCAAAGAAATATAACATAGATATTAAACAGGTTATCTTTTCCGCAAAAAGTGAAGATGATGATATTTCTGAGCAGGCTTTTACGATTAAAGGAGTATTAAAGAATTCGGTAGAATTTGATGGATTAACTTCAGACGATGCTTTTAATGCGATTGCTACTAAATTAGAAGCTGACAACAAAGGTGAGAAAAAAACTAACTTTCGTTTACGTGACTGGGGTGTTTCCAGGCAGCGTTATTGGGGAGCGCCTGTTCCTGTTATTTATTGTGATGACTGTGGCACAGTACCTGTTCCAGATGCGGATCTACCCGTTGTGTTACCGAAAGAAGATGTTGTGCTTGATGGCTCTCAATCACCCTTAGCGGCACATCCAACGTTCCCACATGCAGATTGTCCTAAATGTGGCAAAGCAGCAAAAAGAGAAACAGATACCTTTGATACCTTTATGGAGTCATCCTGGTATTTTGCTCGTTATGCTGGTAAAAGTGATGACAGCATGCTGGCTGAAAGTGCTAAATACTGGTTACCTGTTGATCATTATATTGGTGGTATTGAACATGCAATTCTACATCTATTGTATGCTCGCTTTTACACCAAACTATTAAGGGATGAAGGTTTAATAACGAATGACGAACCTTTTAAACGTTTATTGACTCAAGGCATGGTATTGAAAGATGGTGCCAAGATGTCTAAATCAAAAGGTAATACAGTCGACCCACAAGGATTAATACAACAATATGGCGCAGACACAGTGCGTACATTTGTGATGTTTGCAGCACCGCCCGAGCAATCTTTAGAGTGGTCTGACAGTGGAGTAGAAGGCTCTTTTAGGTTTTTGAAGCGTTTGTGGCGTCAGGTTTATTTACATGTTGATAGCGTTCAAGGCGTGCCTGCTCTGGACAAAGCGACTTTAACAGAAGAGCAAAAAAATATTCGTCGTCAATTACACCTGGCTATAAAAAAAGCCACCGATGATTATGGTCGACGCTACACCTTTAATACGGTGATTGCAGTCAATATGGAATTGGTTAATACCTTATCAAAATGTAACGATGATTCTGATAATGGAATTGCCATACGCCAGGAAGCATTAGAAGCTATAGCATTAATGCTTGCCCCCATTGCTCCGCATATTTGTAAAAAATTATGGAAGGAGCTAGGGCATGATAAAGATGTTGTGATTGAATCCTGGCCAGAAGTTGATGAATCAGCATTAGAGCAAGATTCATTGAAAATGATGTTACAGGTCAATGGTAAATTGCGTGGCAATATTATGGTGTCGGCGACTGCAAGTAAAGATGAAATTGAAAAATTAGCTTTTGCAGATGAGAACGTTATACGGTTTATCGACGGTAAAGACATTAAAAAAGTGATTGTTGTGCCTAAACGTCTGGTGAATATTGTTGTTTAATAGTTTTTTGGCTGTGCTTGGCTGAATTTAACAGAAAACTGAAAGATTAGGCGCGTTTTTATTTTTACCTTTCTCAGTCTGTTTGTCTGCACCCACCCGTATAGACAAATAGACTGAGAGAGGGTAGTCGTCTTTAATAAAGAGATTTATATACAAGCCACAGCTTAAAAAGTATTCAGGATAAGATGATATCTGTAGGAGGGGCCTTTGGCCGCGACCGAAACAAAATAATTGTGGTTAGCCCCTCAAATTTTGTTACAGATATCTAGCAAGATTAAGTGGCTAATTAGCCTGGTAAATAAAAAAGCCTTAATTAGGTGGTTTTAAATTTACTAAACCAAACTTTAAGATAGATAGGCTACTGTCGTCAGATGGAGTCTATGTATGCGAGAATTTAAAAAAACCATGATTCAGATTAAAAATATTTTTCTACTCACTTTACTGTTGTCTATATCGGCTTGTGGATATCATCTGCGAGGGAGTATTGATTTACCTGAAGGGTTAAAAAGTATTTACCTGCAAGGTGGCTCTAGTCAGTTGAGAAAAGCCATGAAAAGAACTTTAAAATCATCTGGTGGACAACTAGTTTCTGATATAGAAAAGGCTGGACTTGTGGTGCAGGTTGTTAAAGATGAAATGGAAAGGCGTGTTCTGTCTTTAAGCTCGACAGGAAGAGCAAATGAGTATGAAATAATTTATAAACTTGAGTTCAACCTGCTTGATATTGAGGGAAATACAATATCTGGGAAACAAAAAATACAAATTGATAAAGACTATTTTAATGATCAGGAAGAAGTTTTAGGAAAAGATAATGAAGAGCAAGTGATCAGGGAAGAGATGTATCGTACAGCTGTGCAGTCTATTTTTAATCGCTCCAGAGTGGCGCTAGAAAAGAAAGACATCAATAACCGTATTAAAAATTAATTGTGCGATTAAATACTGAACAATTAAATGGCGCATTAAAACAACTTGCTCCCGTCTATTTTGTTACTGGTGATGAGCCATTACAGCAAGGTGAAGTGGCGGATGCCATTCGCCTGGCTGCAAAAAATGCGGGTTATTTTACTCGAGAGGTATTTTCTGTAGAAGCAGGATTTGAATGGGGCGAGCTGGCTTTTGCAGCAGATTCAATATCACTTTTTGCTGACAAAAAAATTATCGATTTAAGGCTGCCTTCAGGTAAACCAGGAATAGAAGGTGCAAAGGCATTAATCGATTATTGCCAACGGATACCTGATGATACTTTATTACTTATTACCGCAGCAAAAGTAACAGGAGCCACTTTAAAGTCTAAATGGTGTCAGGCACTCGATCAGGCAGGTGTTATTGTTCAAGTGTGGCCATTAGAGGGCGCCGCTTTAATTCAATGGCTGCAACGCAGGGCTCAAAAAAGAGGTTTACAGGTAGAGCAAGACGGTATCAAATTATTAGCTTCCCGGGTGGAAGGCAATCTACTGGCCGCGGCTCAGGAAATAGAAAAACTTTATGTGTTGTATGGTGCCAGCCCAATTTCTAAGCAAGCAGTAGAAGAGGTGGTTGCTGACAGTGCCCGTTTTGATGTATTTAAATTAATGGACTGCGTATTAGCTGGGCGTATGAACCGAACAGTTAAAGTTCTTAATGGCTTAAAAGCAGAAGGTATTGCACCGCCCGTAGTGGTCTGGGCTTTAGCTAGAGATACCAGAATGCTGATTGATATAAAGACAGCGATTAATCAGGGTCAAAATAAAGAACTTGTGTTTAAAAAACACCGTTTATGGGATAAGCGAAAACAACTAGTTAATGCTACTTTGTCTAGAATGGACATTCAAAAATTAAAAAAAGTATTGTTGCTGTGTTCAAAAACTGACCGTCAAATAAAAGGTCGAGAACAAGGTGATTGCTGGGAAACATTGTTGTCAGGATGTGCGTTGTTTTTGTGATGATGCCAGTCAGTCGTCCCAGGTTTTAAATAGTAAAGCATGCTGTTGACAGGCATTATTCATCTTTAAATTTCTAACAGTGTATTAAAGAATGATTATGCAAGCACTGTAGGTTCGATTAGCGTAGTGTAATCGGACGCATGTTGTTTATCACTCCAATTGCATCATTTATATTGCCACCCCAATTCGTTAAATAATTAATACCTTGTTCTATATATTTATGGAAACTTCAATAAGCCTAGTCAACTATACATTTTACATACCCTATTTCAAAAGGGGCATAGGCAATCCTTATCTAGCTTTCATCCTGTCCCTCAATACACGATATCCATATTTATAGAAAATTAATTGCTTTTTTAATTAACTCTCACTATTAGTAAAGGTTATATAGCAATGTTATTAAGTTAAGGTGAAAAGAGTCCATTTTTGATTTCTCCCCCCCCCTCAGCGCCTCCATCAGGAGGGGGGCTTAAGAGAAAAAAATATTTACCTTAAATTGCTTAACTTAATGACATTGGGTTATATACTTAAGTGCATAATGGTAGGCAACAGGTCAAAGTTGAAAGAATGAAATATAAAACTATCTATAAAATTGCTGTTTTTTTACTATTTATTAGCTTCTTTTTTATTATTGCTACTATTTTTCTTTTGTCTAAAGAATTTACTTTAGGGCGTTGGGAATGGCTGCTTTATGGTGGTGGTTTTATCCTGTTTTCTAGTGGTTTGGTGATTTTTTTGTTTCGGCAGGAAAGCAGTGAGAACTTGAGGTTAAACTATCAAGAAAGAAAAATAGCAGAAGATCTGGAAAAATTACAGCAGTTACAAAAAGAATTTCAGTCCAAACAGTCTTTATTAAATCAAAAAGAAACTGAGGTTAAACAGAAATTAATTCAATATCAGCAATATTTTGAATTCCCTGATGAATATGAGTACCAAGGGGATAAAAACAATCAAGCTTCTGATCAACAAGTTGCACAATTATTGCAACAAAGAGCTGAAATAATTTTTGATAAAATTGTAAATAAGAAATATAGCGAAAATAAAAACTTCAAAAATGAGTTATTGCTAGATGATATTGTTGATTTAATCGAGTCTGTTGCGCGGATTCATCATCCTGAATCACAACATCCGTTAATGGAGACCAGTGTAGAAAACTTGTTAAGGTCACTCAATAGACTTTCTTTGCAGTTGCTGGTTTTAGTCGATAGCTTCCCGATTAATATTAAAGAATACAATCTGAGAAAAACTTATTTATATATTCAAAAATCAGCAAATACTATTGGCTATTATAAAAAAGCAGAGCCTTTTTTAACCTTTGTAACCCCAGTGTTGCGGATTGGTATGGCGGCTAACCCCATGATTGGCATTGCTCAAACAGTTGCGATAGAAGCGGGTAAACATGCGATTAAAAAAGGCTCGGAAAAATATGCTTTAAATTTACTACATGATGTTATTGAAATCATTGGTGAGCAGGCAACAACTATTTTTGGGGATGATTCTTCCCGTTATCGTCGTTCAGACTGGATATTTGCACTGGAAATCACGGAGATTGTTCGTCATTTTACCCCTGTCCAGGCTGAAGCTTTGTCTAAAGCCCTAAAGATTATCAGTGGTTTGTTAATGAGTAGTGAGTATGACAGAGTTTTTATTTACCATTGTTTAACCCAAGGAATAACGGCCAATCCAGAAAAGTTTGATTATCAATTTATCAGTAGTGAAGAGAGACAGAAAATAGCAGATAAACTCAGCGACTTTGTTGAACAGCAAATTAATAAACAGAGAAGTGACGAAACTGATAAAAGGGTTGTTGCCTGGCGACAAAAAACTGAATCCAGGTTGGGAGTAAAAATTCAATTAAATATTGATAAAAATGATGCTGAATATTTAAGAAATATGCTGAGTTCAGGTTCTCCTGAAAAGAAAGTTAAACCCTTTTTAGCAAGATATATTTTAGCCATGATGAGGGAGGGGGAAACACCTCAATTTATTTATACGGATATACATGTTGAGCCCGTTGCTAAGTCAGCTGATCTTCAAGAATTATGGCTGCTGGGGTCAAATCGTCGCCTTATCTTACTTAACGTTGCTGGAAAAAAGAATAAAGATAACATCTCATTATGCTGGAGTTATGATAGCGAACAGAAACAGAGGTTATCTCTACAGCGAATGCCTCACCTGGTCGCTGATGATTGCAAAGTTTCAGGTGGTTTATGGCAAGCTGAAGATGAAATGGAATTTATTATATTAGGTAGGAAAACCAGTGGATACGATAGTTATTTTCAGGCTTTAGAGGATTTTAAAAGGGTTTTATCCTGATGTTCTGAATCTAAAGGTTGCTACGTTCCATCCCTGGTCATTGGATTCCAGCGCTCCCTGCTGGAATGACGGTGTTGCAGGGAGTTCCTTGCTCGTCATCTTGGCAGAGGGGGTGCCTAGATCCAGAGTCCAGGGAAGGTGAGCGTAAATAAGGTGAATGTTGCTTAAATTCTACCCCTGGATTCCAGTAAATCTTGCTTGAATCTCTATGTTATTTAGTTCTAACTACAACGAATCCCATATTTCATCGACCCGTTTTTTTACATCATCAGACATAACAATGGTTTTTCCCCATTCACGATTAGTTTCCCCAGGCCATTTATTGGTAGCATCAAAACCAACTTTGGAGCCTAAACCTGAGACTGGAGAGGCAAAATCAAGATAGTCGATTGGTGTGTTTTCCAGAATTGTTAGATCTCGAGCAGGGTCCATTCTGGTGGTGATTGCCCAGATCACATCTTGCCAATTGCGCACATCAACATCCTCATCCACCACGATAACGAATTTAGTATACATAAATTGACGTAAATATGACCATGTACCAAGCATCACCCGTTTGGCATGTCCGGCATATTGCTTTTTCATGCTGATGACGGCCATACGATAGGAACAGCCTTCGGGGGGCAAATAAAAGTCTATGATTTCTGGAAATTGTTTTTGCAGAATAGGGATAAAGACTTCATTTAATGCCACACCTAATATGGCGGGTTCATCAGGTGGTCGACCCGTGTAGGTGCTGTGATAAATGGGTGCTTGCCTTTGAGTAATGCGTTCCACGGTAAACACAGGGAATTCATCGACTTCATTATAGTAACCAGTGTGGTCACCATAAGGCCCTTCAGGTGCCATTTCATCAGGATAGATAAAGCCTTCTAAAACAATTTCTGCACTGGCAGGGACTTGTAAGTTATTACTTAAACAATTGGCAACTTCTGTTTTACTGCCGCGTAATAATCCAGCAAAAGCATATTCAGATAAGGAATCAGGGACTGGGGTGACAGCAGCTAAAATGGTTGCAGGGTCAGCGCCTAATGCAACTGATACGGGGAATGGTTCACCTGGATGGGATTCTTGCCATTCCAGAAAATCTAATGCGCCACCTCGATGAGATAACCAACGCATAATGACTTTATTTTTACCGATCACTTGTTGACGATAAATACCCAGGTTTTGACGGTCCTTATTGGGGCCCTTGGTAATGACCAATGGCCAGGTGATTAATGGTGCAGCATCATCTGGCCAGCAGGTCTGGATAGGGAAAACACTGAGATCAACTTCGTCGCCAACTCGGATGACTTCCTGACATGGTGGGTTACTTATCACTTTGGGAGCCATATTAAGTACTTGTTTAAAAACAGGTAGCTTTTCCATTGCATCTTTCATGCCTTTAGGAGGCTCAGGTTCTTTTAAATAGGCAAGTAGCTCTCCGATACTGCGTAATTCAGTCACTGAGTCTGCCCCCATACCCATTGCAACCCGTTTAGGGGTGCCAAACAGATTGGCCAAAACCGGAATATTTGAACCTTTAGGGTTCTCAAATAATAGCGCTGGACCTTCCTGTTTTAAGGTACGGTCACAAATTTCAGTCATTTCCAGATAAGGATCAATTTCAACGGTAATACGTTTCAATTCGCCTTGTTTTTCAAGTTGCTTTATAAAATCTCTTAAATCTTTATATTTCATGCGGCCATTCCATTGTGTCTGAGTAGAGCGTCAATTTCGGGTTCTCTTCCACGGAAATTAACAAATAAATCCATGGCATCCTGGCTACCGCCGGTTTCTAAAATGTTGTGTAAAAAGGCTTTTCCTGTATTTTGGTCAAAAATACCTTTTTCTTCAAATAAGGAGTAAGCATCACTGGATAAGACTTCTGCCCATTTATAACTGTAGTAGCCAGCAGCATAACCCCCAGCAAAAATATGCGAGAAACTATGGGCAAAACGGTTGAATTCTGGTGGCTGTATAACGGCAACCTGTTCTCTAATTTGATTCAGTGTCTTATATATTTGTCCACCTTTAGCTGGATCATATTGTTGATGCATTTTAAAATCAAACAAACTAAATTCTAGCTGCCTGACCATCATCATTCCAGCTTGAAAGTTTTTGGCATTGAGCATTTTTTGGAATAACTCATCCGGTAGTTTTTCATTTGTTTGATAATGCCCCGAAATCAGGTCTACGGCTTCTTTTTCCCAGCACCAGTTTTCCATAAATTGACTGGGTAGTTCGACTGCATCCCATTCCACGCCATTAATACCTGATACGCCCAAGTGATCTATTTTGGTCAGCATATGTTGTAAACCATGACCAAACTCATGAAAAAGGGTGGTTACTTCATCATGGGTTAGCAGGGCAGGGGTATCGCCTGTCGGAGGAGTGAAATTACAGGTTAAATAAGCCACAGGAATTTGTATTTCATTGCCCACTTTTTTACGACCGACACAATCATCCATCCAGGCACCGCCACGCTTTTTTTCGCGGGCATATAAGTCCAGATAAAACTGACCGCGAAGTTGATCATCTTCATCTTTAATTTCAAAAAAACGGGCGTCAGCATGCCAGCTGTCAAAATCGGTGATTTCAGTTATTTTCAAACCGTAGAGTTTTTCTACGACTGAAAATAATCCTGGAATAACACGTGTTGAAGGGAAATAGGCTTTAACTTCTTCTTGTGATAATTGGTAAAAATGCTGGCGCATTTTTTCTGAAAAATAACCAATATCCCATGTTTGTAATTGACTAATGTTGTAGTGCTCTTTGGCAAATTGTCTTAACTCTGAAAGGTCTTTACGGGCATGACGCCAGGATTTATCAGCAAGATCTTCTAGGAAACTAGTAACATCAGCAGGTTTATTTGCCATTTTTGTGGCTAAAGAATACACGGCGTAATTTTCAAAACCTAATAATTGTGCTTTTTCATGCCTTAATGCCAAAGTATCTTCCATAATTTGGCTGTTATCCCAATCTGCATTTGCCCCTAGATCTGATGCGCGAGTGGCAAAGGCGGTATAGTGTTCTTTGCGTAATTCACGATTGTCAGCATAGGTCATAACAGCGATGTATGAAGGGAATTGCAAGGTAATCACCCAGCCATCTTTATCCTGACTTTCTGCCGTTTGTTTTGCCTGCATTAAGGCTGTTTCCGGTAAGCCAGTCAGTAAATCAACATCGGTAATATGTTTGCTCCAGTCATTGGTAGCATCCATTAGGTTTTCTTCATATTTGCTGGATAAACGGGATAATTCCTGACTGATTTGTTTATAGCGTTGTTGTTTTTCTTCAGATAAATCAATGCCTGATAAACGGAAATCTCTTAAGGCGTTGCTAATGGTTTTTTGTTGTGCAGTATCTAATGAAACATAAGAATCACTATCGGCAATGTGCTGGTATGCTTTAAACAGTGCCTGGTTTTGGCCCATCTCTGTTGAGTATTCACTGAGTTTGGGTAAGCAGGCATTATAGGCATCACGAAGTTCATCACTATTTACGACTGAATTCATATGGCTGATTGGAGACCAGACTTTGTTTAGTTTATCTTCACTATTTTCGATAGGCTCAACCAGGTTTTCCCAGGTATAGTCAGTGACAGCTTTAAGATGACTGTCAACAACATGTCGAGCTTCAGCCAATAAGGTGTCTATGGCCGCTTCAATATGTTCTGGTTTTATTTTTGAAAATTGAGGTAACGGGGTGTTTTCAAGCAAGGGGTTGTTCATGATTATTAATAGATTTGGACAATTAAACAGGAATATATCATTTTCTAATGAGCTATTACGAGAGCATACGCATGGCACTATTAATTCGTTTTTGGGCTTTATGTAAAACCTGTAACGAAAAGTCTGGATTCAATTTGCCATCTTTAAGTTTTGAATAGGCTGGAATTGAATTTATATAAGGTAAGTTTTTTGTTTTTTTGGTACTGATGTAGCTATGCAATTTAGCTAAAATGACGATATCGGTTAGGGTTAACTCGTCACCTCCATCATAGAACCAGTCTTCAGCAAGATGTGGAATTGCAGTAAGCTCTTCAGAAAACCCCAAAGTATGTAAAACCAGCCCGCCGACGGGAGCTCTTAAAAAGGGCATTGCATTTTCAAGCTCTTCAAATGAAGCATATTCTGAAGGGTGTTGTTCTGCAAAATGTAATAAAGGTATAGCACCTATATCGGTAATCAGTCCTGCTAGTAAAGCATCCTCAGGATTAATAGTGTTAGTCTCAGCTGCCAAAACAAAACTTAAGCTAGAAACATATAAACTTTGTTTCCATAGGGTTTGCATCCCCTTCATTAGCTGTTTATCTTTGCACTGAAAAAGCTGTTTTAGACTGATACTCATTACCATGTTACGGGTTGCGGCTAGCCCTAGGCGCGTGACAGCATCATGACAATTAGTGATGGGATTAAGTGAAGAATAAATGGGACTATTGGCTATTTGTATGAGTTTAGTCACAATAGGCGTATCTAAATGAATAATCTCTACTGCTTCATTAACACCAATATCATGTGCCATTGCTTCTTTAAGTTTAATCGCAACATTAGGTAAAGAAGGCAGGCTTAGGTGATTTTCTCTATAAGCCTGGGTAAAACTTTTAAAAAATTGGTGTCCATCAAGTTGTTGGGGCAGTTCTATATCTACCAGTTCAACACATGAAAGGTCATTTTTAGATTTATCTGCCCAAAGTTGGTTTAGCTCGCTTTCAACGACAAGCAGGGTAACTTCTGTTTGTGCTGTAGCCGTTGCACCAAAGATTTTACTGCTATTAAGCGGTAAGTGGGCGCGGGTACTGTTAAAAGGAATGTCATAATGGTTTTCACTCTTTGGCTGCAAGCAAACAACACCATCCAGCAAGTAATAAATCTCATTAGATTGCTGGCCTTGTATAAACAAAACGGAGTCTTTGGCAAAGACTTTAGTTGAATGGGGGATGAGCAATAGAGACTGATCGTCAAGACTTCTTAAAGGCACAAATTTTTTGAATGTCTCCGTACTCAGTCGTTTACTGTATGTTTTAACTGGTTTTGAACAAGATATAACAGAGTTATTTTCTGTATCTTGTGAACTTTGTTTGTGTGTGTTTTTTTGCTCAGTAGCCGGTTTGTTTGAAAATACCTTTTTTAACCAATTCATTTTTAAGACCCAAATAAGCTTATCGCATCAAATATTTCTTGTTTTGCATCCTGCAGTGTTTGTAGTGACATATCAGGGGTTAATGCATTATCCCCCAGTTTTTTAAAGGCAGGCAGGGTATTTATTGATGGCAAGTTTTGCATTTCTTTACTACCAATGTAACTATGAAACTTTGCCAATAATACAATATCACTTAGTTCGATTTTTTCACCTACGCTATGGTACCAATTTTCTGTTTGCATAGGGATTGTGTCGAGTGCTTTCGGAAACCCCCATTTTTTAAGAATAAAGTTACCTAATAGACCTTGTAAGGCATTAATTGTTTGATCCATTTCTACGCTAGTATATTCATTCTTATTCAGGCTATCAGCAAAAATTATAATAGGTAAGGCACCAATATTATGAATTAACCCGGCAAGCAGAGCCTCATCAGGGTTTGTTTTTTTTGTTAGCCTTGCTAATGTGTGGCTGATACTAGAAACCTGAATACTATGCTTCCAAACTTGATGAACCCGCTCATTCAGCTCTTTATTAGTAGTTTTGAACAGGTTTTTCATGCTAATACTGGTAACCAGGTTTCGAGTAGTGGTTAATCCTAGTCTGTTAATCGCATCATGACAGGTAGTAATCGGGTTAAGTGTTCTATAAAGGGGGCTATTTACAATTTGTATTAATTTCGAAGAAATAACCGGATCTAAACTGACAATTTTGACGGCTTCTTTTATCGCAATATCTTTTTGAACCGCTGTTCTCAGTTTAAGTGCGACATCGGGTAAGCTGGGAATGGTTAATTTATCCTGCCTGAAGTGTTGGCAAAAAGCATGGAAAAAGGCATTGTTCTTTAATGACTCTGAAATATCTGTAACGTTTAGTAGAGGGTTACGATGATTCGTGTTGCTATTTCTAAGAATACTTTGTGGAACATGAAGTATGTTGACATCTGTCTTGGCAATCGCAGTACATTGATACTGAAGATCAGTGGATAATGGATAATAAGCCTTAAAAGTTGCTGCATCAACTTCATAACCAGAGCCATTACTGGCTTCTATATAACATTGCCCTTTAATGATGTAGGTTAAGGAGTCCGAAGATTCACTGCGATTAAAAATAATATCTCCTGGTTTATGTTGAGATAAAGTGAATTTTAATTGTTGTAAATCAGAGTCACTTAAGTTGCTAACTGGAATTAGGCGCTTTAGAAATGATAGCGGTATTTTTTTACTGACTCTATGATCCCGCTGTGCATTATTACCAGATTGCTCAGAGGGGGCGTCTTCACTTTTTTGGTCTTTATCAGTTGTTTTTTTTGTACGGTTCCAAAACATGGCGTATTAAGCTGAAAAGGTTTTTAAAGCGTCATTAATTTTATCTTTTGCATCATGCAAAATACTTAATGAGTTTTCTGGAGACAGTGTAATATTTTTTATTTTACTGGCTGAAGGTATAGATGTAATGACAGGTAAATGAGTGGTATTTTTTGTACCAATTGCTTTATGAAGCTTAGATAATGTCACTATATCAGCATAAGAAAGTGATTTTTCGGTGTTGTGATACCATTCTTCAGCAAGTAAAGGCACTGCAATAAACTCTTCAGCAAAGCCCCATTTTTCCAGAATTGAAGCGCCGACAGCACCTTTTACAATGGGGATTATTTGATCAATTTCCTTTTCATCACAATAGTCAGCAGGTAGATTTGTGACAAAATCAAGAAAAGGTATAACACCTATGTCACAAACTAAACCAGCTAATAACGCCTCTTCGGGCTTTTTTTGTTTGCTTACTGCAGCAAGTACATAACATAAGCTTGAAACAGACAGACTATCTTTCCACAAGCGATCCAAACGTTTTTTAATTTTTGGGGATCTGCTTTTAAATAAATTATGGATGCTTAAACTAATCACTAAACTACGAGTGGCATTTAAACCAATTCTATTGACGGCTTCAAAGCAGCTTTTAGCTGGAGATATGGCGATATATAAAGGACAGTTTGCAACTTCGATCAATTTTGCAGAAATAACGGGATCGAGTTGAATGATTTTTACCGCCTCATTTACCCCAATTTCTTTTTGCATTGCTTTACCGAGTTGTACTGCAACACTAGGTAATGAGGGGACGACCAGCTCATCATCAATAAAATGCTGAGCAAAGCTTTGTAATAAACGACTATGACTTAATTCATCTGGAATAGTTAATTCAAGAGACTGGTGTTTCTCAGAATTAATAGACATTATTTTTTGGGAGACGCGTAATAAACTAACATCTGTTACTGCTGTTGCGGTCGTAGTATGTTGTACCCCACCTGAGAGTGGAAATTTTGCTAACTCTTCAGTCGCCTCAACTTCGTAAGTTTTTCCATTCCTATCGGATAATGATACCGTTCCTTTCAATAGATAAAAGGCAGGTTCATCAGATTCATCAGCACTAAACAGCTTTTCTCCTGCGGAAAATACTTCTGATTTGTGTTCTAAGGCGAATGATTCAAGCTTATCTGTACTTAAATTTCTGATCGGAATCAAACTCTTTAATAACTCCAGTGTTATTTTTTCACTAACAAGGCTGCATGAGCCTTTAGTTTGTTTTTTCCCTTTTAAAAAAGAAGGTATTAAAGCCATTAAAATACTCTTAGAATATGAAGCCATAAATTAAATCATGGCTACTTTAAGTTAAGAAAGGCGCTGATAGAAATTATTTGAGCCTAGTCCCTATAATGCACTAATTACTATTATCTTAATGCGAAGTATAACAGACAAAAATATCTGTATATTTAAAATATACCCAGACACTCTCAATGTGTTTTAAGTAAAAAGTAATGTAATAGATTGTCTAAAATTATGCATAAAAAAAATAGCCTAAAAACCTTGCTATAAACTATCTATATGGCGGACTGAAGTCCGCCTTACAACGCCTTGTTTTTTAATCAACCTGTGGTTTGTATATAACCATGTAAAATTTTAGCCAAAAAGCTTATAAACAAGAGAGGAAACGGTATCTAATAAATCAATTTCAAGTTTGTTGGATTGCTGCTGATAGGTGGGTAAGTCATAAGAATTAGATGTCTCAACAGGTCTTTTTTTTACTTTTGGTTTTTCTTTTTGTTTATCGTGTAATAATTTCCCCCCGGCTTTCTTCCATTCCATTAAATGAGTGATTTCACCACTATCAACCCAAATACCGTGTTTTTTACATTGATCAATAATAACACCACTGCGATGTCCAAAATTTACTCGGTTCATTAAAATGCGACAGACTGGGCATTTTACATATTTAACTTGCTGGTTTTTTTTATAGCGGTCTCTATTTATATTTTTTATCAGTTTCAGGTTGATATCAAATACATTTGATACGGTGCTTTCCAGTAAAGTCTCTATTTCACCAGGGTCAAAGAATAAGCCAAAGCAGGTTTTGCAGCGTTCGATATGAAAGGGGCCGTTTAAATTAAGCTCAACAGTTTGTAAAGGTTTGTCGCAATGTGGGCAAATACGCTCAGACTGTTTTGTGCTGACGTTATATTGATGTTTGCCATGTAGATCAATATCATTACGTACATTGCAATAACGACAACGATTATTATTTGCCTGTAAGGGGGCTGAACAACTGCTACATTTAGCCATCTTACATTTGACTCAAAATGTCTTGTTTTTTTGCAGAGTACTCTTGCTCGGTTATTAATTCGGCTTCAAACATTTTTTTTAATTGCGCTAATTTAGCCATTGGGTCATCAGCTTTTGGTTGAGCCTGTGGGGTATTTTGTTCATTCATGCTTTGAGCCATATTTTGACCTAGGCCAATTCCAGCTCCCATACCCATCCCTATACCCGCTCCACCACCTTCATTACGAGCCGCTTCACGCATGGCTTCTAACTGTTGTATTTTTGCATAATCAAGTCCCACTGCTTTAGCTGCTTGAGCCTCTGCGGTTAAATCAGCAATTCGGTTAATTCGTTTTAAGGTTTCCTTATCAAAATCAGTCCCTTCAATTCGGAAATCAGTAACGTCAAAACCAAGCTTACGGAAAGCCATAGATAACTTAATTGAAATACCACGAGCAATTTCTTCTCGGTTAGCATCAATTTCTGCATAGCTGAATTTACTTTCTGCCAGGTAGTCACTAATGGGATGGATGATTCGAGCTGACATAACAGATCTGAAATCATCGATATAAAAATCAGAATGGCTTCCTACAACATTAACAAAAAACTCTTTTGCATCGTAAACACGGTAGCTGTAATTTCCATACGCTTTTAAACCGACAGGAAATTTGTATTTAGGGTCATCATATTTTATGGATGAGGTGGTTCCCCATTTTTGATCCAGAATCTTACTTTTTTTATAATAGTAAATGCCAACCTTATGTTCACTATCAAAAAATTGCATAAATTTTTTGATAGTCGTCCAGAAAGGGATGTTGGCAGTTTTTAAATCAATCAGGCACTCTTCTTCAATCACTGACTGAACTTTACCTTCGTAAACAAAGATACAACCTTGTCCTGGTCCAACAATCAGCTTTGAAGCATTTTTAATTTCATCGCCATTTCCTGTCCATTGGGACAGTATGATATCTGCTGAAGGGTCTTTCCATTCGATGACCGAACGGAGCTGCCTTTTAATGCCATCAAGAAGAGCCATGTCAACCTCTGTTTATATATATGTTGTATGATTATAGTAAATATCTAGAGGATTTGTGATGATAAGGCAATTTAAAAATGTAAAACCCCGGTTCGGGAAAAATGTTTATATTGATGATAGTGCAATTGTTATTGGTGATGTCACTATGGGGGATGATGTTTCAGTCTGGCCAACAACTGTGATTAGAGGGGATGTGGAAAGTATTTGTATTGGTGAAGGTACAAATGTGCAAGATGGTTCCGTACTGCATGTTTCACATGCTGGTGATTATTCGCCAGAAGGCCATCCATTAAATATAGGAAAAGGTGTGACAATTGGTCATCGAGCCGTAGTACATGCTTGTACCATAGGTAATTATTGTTTAGTTGGAATTGGTGCAATCATTATGGATGATGCAGTGATAGAGGATTATGTCATGCTTGGTGCAGGTGCACTGGTACCACCAGGGAAAAGATTACCAAGAGGTTATTTATATGTAGGGTCTCCCGCTAAACAAGTACGTCCTTTAAAAGATACAGAAAAACAGTTTTTGGAATATTCCTATAAACATTATATGCATTTGAAGGATGAGTATTTATTAGAGCAGGGAAAAGGTTAAAGAGGGAGGCATCAAATTGACCCTCGACCTTGAAAACCAAGGCCAACTTAAAATGTCTCGCTCATCTGCTAATCGTCATTGGGTAGTGTAAATCATAATGATTGACCTGCACTACTTTCAAGATACAAGTCTGCTTGATTACAAGTGTAAAAAATTGGATGAATTGATCTATAACAGGCAATAAATTTAGTTTTAGGCATGTTTTCTGTAGCAATTTCAGTCTTGAATCAAGCGGCATGTAAAAAATTTGAACTGAATCACATTTTTATAAAATGCTAATGGTATTTGTTTTTAATTAAGAGTATAAGGAAATTTAACGGAGTAGTTAATTTGTATTTTTAAATCGTCTATATAATTTTTACAAGGATGTTGAGATATATGTGGCGCGGAGGAGGTTGGATATGCATCATTTAAAACAAATCATTACAGTTTTTGTACTTTCCTTATCAATGAATGTATTCGCTGAAGATGTCTCAATAGATACGGATTATTATGTCAGTGATCTAAGTTGTGAAGCTGAAGTTATTGCCATTGAGAAAGAAGGTTTAGAGGAAGTTACTAAATATGGAACTATTGAGCTCCCTGAGTATGTTGTAACTTGCAAAATTGATGATTCAATTATGGTGAGTTTGAATGCGAAATAAAAGTTGGATGGATATGGAGAATCTTGAGGTTGTTTTTCTGGATAATAGCCCATTGATTCTTCATGAGCTCAGCCTTTTGAACTTGGGGGCACATGTAGGTACGCTCTTTGAAAAACATTGAAAAACAGTTTTTGGAATATTCCTATAAACATTATAAGCATTTGAAGGATGAGTGTTTAATCGATCCGCTTAAGGGTTAAATGCATATTGCTTTTGGTTCTTTGATTTTGAAATTATTTTGATTTATTTATGGTTACTGAGAGTGAACCAAACTGAGAAACTATATATGACAATAATGTATAAATAAATATCACGATACCCAGCATTTCCAGAAATTCTTCACAGCTATAAAGGAATGAATACATAAGATTATTGGTTCCTGATTGTTCAATATGCTCGGCACAGAGCATTTCAAAGCCTATCGCACCCGTAACGAAGGTGCTACCAGAAATAATAAACAGGATCATGATGCTTTTTGGAAGTGTTATCAAGAATTTTAAATAGGTCATTACGAAGGCTAGTGTCGCTATGCCATATGGAATGTACCAGGAAAAATAAAAAATCCCTGTTGCCTTGATGTTTAATGCATCTCTAGTTGATTTGCCTAAGTCTTCATGAATTGATGTGAATTCATCAACTGATAAAAAAACAAATATTAAAGCTAGTCCTAACCAGGATATGTAGCTTGTTCCGTTGTTTTTGTGAATTGAAGCAATAATCAAAAGTAAGGTGCTTGAAAATAAAAGGGCAATCGATGAATAAAAAGTAGGAACATTTTTCTCGGTGTCAAAATCAAACAAGGGGATTAATCCATAGACAGAATCATGATTAAAATAGAATCTGGAAACAATCCCTAATATATTAAGAAATAAAAGAGAAAAAATTAGCCATAATAATTTAATAAAGGTATCTTTTGGGTGTGTTTCAATAATCATTAAATTTCCTTTTATGCTGTAACTTTTGAGTGAAATGCTCAAAATAATAGATAGGCTTTAAGATTTTTTATGTGCCCCTGCGCAATAAATATTCAGTATTGCCTTGTAATCTTGGTAGTAGCGATAGCTTATTTAGAGCCATGAATCGTTGCATGGAGCTATTCATGGCTGGTCTGGTTTGTATTTTGAGTTTGTTATTAAATTAATTCCGTTCGGAATCCAATAAAGCAATAATTGCTTTTGTTTCAGGGCGTACTCCCCGCCAGATATAAAATGCTTCAGCGGCTTGTTCAACTAACATGCCTAGTCCGTCTATACTTTTTCTTGCCGCGTGAGTCTGTCCCCACTTAACAAAAGTGGTTGGTTGATTTCCATAGGCCAAGTCATAACAATTGCCATTTTTAGCAAGTAAGTTATCGGTCAGAGGAGGAAGTTCACCTGTTAAGCTGGCTGATGTTGCATTTAGAATCAGGTCGAATTCATTGTTCTTGATATCATCATAAGCGCATCCGGTAATATCACCTAATTGAGAAAATTCATTGCTAAGGATTATCGCTTTTTCAACTGTGCGGTTTGCAATAACAATATGAGAGGGGGCTTTTTCCATTAAGGGACCGATAATTCCTCGACTTGCTCCGCCAGCACCAAGAATTAGGATGCGGCTGTTTAGTAGATCAATTGAGTGGTTAATGGTTAAGTCAGCAACCAGTCCCAGTCCATCGGTGTTATCACCCAGCAATGTACCGTTTTCTTGTAAAACTAAAGTATTAACGGCTTTACTAAATTTGGCGCGTTCAGAAAGTGTGTCGGCTCGTTGCCATGCCAGCTCTTTTAAAGGTACGGTGCAGTTTAAACCTTTGCCGCCCTGGTTGAAAAAATCGCTTATAGCATGCTCAAAAGAGTCTGCAGGTACGTCTTGAGCAAAATAGTTTAATTTTTGTTGGGTTTGTTCCGCAAATAATGTATGGATGCGGGGGGACTTGCTGTGATTAATAGGGTGTCCAAAAACTGCGTATTGATCAATTGTTTTCATCTGTTTGTTCGATTGTTTGTTCAGTATTCTCATGCAAATGTAGCTAAAACAGTGAATGTTGGAACGATTAGCATATAGGGGGCATAAAAACTCTGATTATTGAGATGGACCCCAGAATCAGTCATACCTGACTGAAACACCAGTCGATGCGTAAGTCATCTAGTAATGGTTGTTGCCCCGTGTAATGATTGCTTTTTGACAGTTTCCTTGAATTCACCTTCTTTATTTTTTATTGTTGTTGTAACCACCTGGCGGCATCTTTAGCATAATAGGTGAGTATGGCATCGCAACCTGCACGTTTAAAAGCAAGTAATGATTCTAGTACGACTTGTTTTTCGTCAAGCCAGCCATTCATAGAGGCGGCCTTTAACATGGCATATTCACCGCTTACCTGATAGGCAAAGGTGGGAACTGCAAATTCATCTTTGGCGCGGCGAGCAATATCCAGATATGGCATGCCGGGTTTAACCATAATCATATCTGCGCCTTCTTCTAAATCCAGCTGAATTTCACGTATCGCTTCATTTGAGTTGGCTGGATCCATTTGGTAACTGTATTTATTTCCTGTCCCCAGATTTTTAGCTGAGCCAACCGCATCTCTAAAGGGCCCATAAAAGCTAGAAGCATACTTGGCGGAGTAGGCTAAAATTTTGGTATTAGTCAATTGGTTTGATTCTAAAGTTTGTCTTATTGCGCCTATACGACCATCCATCATATCTGATGGAGCAACTATGTCAGCACCTGCTTGCGCGTGAGATAGAGCTTGTTTGCATAGCACTTCAACCGTTTCATCGTTAATGACGTAGCCATCATCATTTAAAAGGCCATCTTGACCATGAGACGTGAAGGGGTCTAAAGCAACATCGGTAATAACACCCAGTTCAGGAAATGATTTTTTTAATTCCCTGACACATTGTTGGGCAAGACCTTCGGGGTTATATGCTTCCCGGGCATCATTTGATTTTTTTGTTGTAGAAATGACTGGGAACAAAGCAATTGCAGGAATACCAAGTTGACTGATCTGCTGGGCTTCTTCAAGAATTAAGTCAATCGAAAGGCGCTCAACACCAGGCATTGATGCGATTGATTCCCTCTGATTATTGCCCTCAATCACAAATAACGGATAGATGAGATCATCAGCAGATAACTGGTTTTCTCGCATTAAACGACGAGAAAAATCATTGAAACGCATTCTTCTCATGCGTGTAGTTGGAAAAATAATGTTATTATGTGACATATTACCCATAAATAATGGTTAAAATATTCTTTGTTTAAAGTGTTGTAAAGGAAAGTATATACACTTTCTTTACAAAGGGTATTGTATCAGTGTACCTATTTTATAGGTACTTAAAATAAATAATATGACACTCTAATAAAGTGGAGATCTTATGAAACATCTATGTATTAAAAAACTTTTTCTGGCTGCTGTATTTACCTTTTTTACCGGGGCGCTTTCAGTATCAACAGCTGTTGCTGCAGACTTGGCTGCACCTCAGGTCGCTATTGAAAAAGCATCTGAAATATTAAAGCAAAACCTTCAAGATAAGAACTTTACTCAGGATTTTGCAAAAATAAATGAGTTTGTTGAGGATGTTATTGATCCTCATATGGACTTTAATAAAATAGCTAGCTTGGTAGTCGGCAAGTATTGGAGACGCGCGACAGTCGATGAGAAAAAGAATTTTATTCAAGAGTTTAAAACATTACTGGTTAGAACGTATTCTCGTGCCTTTATTGATTTTGATGACTGGTCAATGCGTTTTTTACCTTTAAATATGGAAACGGCTGTTAAAAAAGTGAAAAATACTCAAGCGGTTATTGTTAAAACTGAGATATTGCAGCCTGGTAAACGCCCATTTTCAATTAACTATAGAATGTGGATGGTTGATGGTAAGTGGAAGGTTTATGACATTATGATCGAAGGGATCAGTCTGGTTAAAAATTACCGTAAATCAATTGGTGCCAGAGTAAAAAAGGCTGGTTCTAATTTAGCATCAGTGACCGAATATTTGGCTAAGAAGAATTCAGCTGCTTTGGCAAAAAAAACTGACGAAAAGGGAAACCAAGAAAGTCAGTCATAAATAAAAACTGGTTTCCTGCGCTTAGGTGTTTTTTACACCTTTGAGCAGGAAATATTCAAAAAATATTCAGCATATTCATAATTAAATGTCCATCAATCAGGACTCTTTATATTCTAGTCCCATCGGACAAGTAAGTTCATTTAAGTTTGATCAGTCTGTTGTTAATGTCTTTCCTGACATGATTCAACGATCAGTTCCCGGTTATCAGACAATTATCTCTGCTATTGGTTTGCTCGCTGAGCGATATGCTCAAGAGCATAGTGTATGTTATGACCTGGGGTGTTCATTGGGAGCTGCGACCTTTTCAATGAGACATCAAATTTCAGCCAGGCATTGTAAGATCGTTGCTGTTGATAATTCAGAGGCCATGATTCGGCAGTGTCAATCAAACCTATTACAAGATGTTGCAACGATTGATGTTGATTGTCTTTGTGCAGATATTCGTGATATTGAAATTGAGAATGCTTCGGTTGTGGTATTGAATTTTACTTTACAGTTTATCCCGATAGAAGATCGGCACACGTTCTTGGACAAGATTTATCAAGGATTACTTCCGGGTGGTATTTTAATTTTGTCGGAAAAACTTAAATTTGATGATCTGCGTCAGCAGGAGTTACAAACTGAACTGCATCATGCATTTAAAAAATCACAAGGCTACAGCGATTTAGAAATAAGTCAAAAGCGTTCAGCTTTAGAAAATGTTCTATTAGCAGAAACATATACGACTCATCGGCAACGATTAAAAAATGTTGGATTTAGTAGTGTGGAAGTATGGTTTCAGTATTTTAATTTTGCTTCTATGATCGCCTTGAAATGATTGATTACCAACCTTTATATCAAATATTAACTGAATTAAAGGCCGATGCCTGGGTGGAATTGTTGCCACAACAGATTGATCAGGCTTTTGATTTTAGTTCTAATGGTCATGCTGAAAACTGGTTGGCTACTCTTGAACAATTACCCGAAGGAAAAGCCTCTGTTCTGGATTTAAATGCTTGTCTTATAAAAATAGGTGAGGCAGCAGACCTGGATGAGATAACTCAGGCTAAATTACTAGAACAGCTACAAGCCTTTCATCCTTGGCGTAAAGGTCCATATGATGTATTTGGTGCTCATATTGATACAGAATGGCGCTCTGACTGGAAATGGGATCGCTTAAGCCAGCATATTTCTCCATTACATAACAGGCTGGTACTTGATGTGGGTTGTGGAAATGGTTACCACTGCTGGCGTATGCTGGGGGCGGGTGCAAAGATGGTGGTGGGTGTGGATCCTTTGCTATTGAATGTCATTCAGTTCCAAGTAATTAGGCGTTTATATGGTGAAGCGCCTATTTATGTTTTACCTATAGGTCTAGAGAAAATACCAGCAGCAACAAAAGCTTTTGATACGGTTTTTTCAATGGGTGTGTTGTATCATCGACGGTCGCCTATTGATCATTTGCTGGAATTAAAAGACTGTTTACAACCAGGGGGAGAGCTTGTCCTGGAAACTCTGGTCATTGATGGGAAAGAGGGGGAGGTGTTAATGCCTGAAAATCGTTATGCAAAAATGCGTAATGTCTGGTTTTTACCCAGTTGTGATACCTTGATAAGCTGGATGAAGCGTTGTGGATTTAAAAATTGCCGGGTTATTGATGTCAGTACCACAACGATTGAAGAGCAACGATCTACAGAGTGGATGAAATTTCATTCTTTAGAAGAATTTCTTGATCCACAAGACCATACTTTAACTTGTGAAGGCTTGCCAGCACCAAGGCGAGCTATCTTTATAGCGGATGCGCCTTGAAATAAATATTCATCAGAGAGCATTTTGTGAAATCAAAGGGAGTGTATAACAGTAGTATGTTTAGCACTTTCTCTAAGTTGACAGTTTTTTAATATTTGGTATATATTGGCTTTAAGGTTAAATCAGTCTTGGTTGTGCTTTATCTTGATGTTTTTGGGCGAGGGTGTTGGCTTCTGGCGTGATTGAGACTGATGTTGGATGGATGGTATTTTCTTTCACAACACTAAGAAAAACATATGTGGCAAAAAATTTTAGCTTTTTTTTCAAAAAGTAAGAAAAAAACAGAGCAAGAAACCTATTCTTCTCTTAGGCATGTATATACCCCAGTGCAAAGTTTACTCGTTGGAATGTATGTAACCGAATTAGATATTCCATGGTTAGACTCACCTTTTATGTTTCGTGGGTTTACCATTGAAACTGAAAATGATATGAAATTGCTTAGAGATACTTGTCAGTATGTCTATATTGATCAAACCAAACAGGCAAAAGCAAAAGGGGTTAAGTTGAGCCCTGAATTAGAAGAAAAGAGATTGCTGACCTTTGGAAAGCCGCCAGAGCGTTTGGGCTCCTTTGAGAAGGAGGTTGGTCGAGCTGAGAAAACATATAAAGAAACAGGGGTTATTGTTTCTGGTTTTATGGATAAAATTGCTGATGGAGGTGGTATCGACACCAAGTTGGCTAAAGAAGCGGTGCAGGCTTGTGTTAATAGCGTATTGCATTCTCCTGATGCATTCTTATGGTTAAGTCAGTTAAAAGATAAAGATGAATATACTTCGCAGCATAGTTTAAATGTCTGTGTATTATCAATTGTATTGGCCAGGCATGTGGGGTTGGAAGAGGAATTCCTAAATAATGTTGGTTTGTGCGGGATGATGCATGATATGGGAAAGATTCTGGTGCCTTTGGAAGTGCTAAATAAACCAGGAAGACTCGATGATGATGAATTGGCAATAATGCAAAGCCATACAACATTGGGGTATGAGTTATTAAAGTCGAGTGACGGGATGTATTATGGTGCGATTGAAACGGCATTAACGCATCATGAGCATATGGATGGCAGAGGTTACCCAAAAAAACTGAATGCCAATAGGTTGTCGTATTATTCTAATATTGTCGCAATAGCAGATATGTATGATGCGATAACCAGTGATAGAGTTTATCAAAAGGGCAGAACACATCATGAAGCAATAAAAATTATGCTGGATGTCTCAGGTCGTCACCTTGAAGAAAGGTTGGTTGTTAAATTTATTGAAAGCCTGGGTACATATCCGCCTGGGTGTTATGTTGAATTAAGCAGCGGGAGTGTTGCTGTCGTGCTGGAAGTGAATGGTCAATTTAAATTACGACCAAAGATTCTAATTATCCTGGATGAAGAGAAGAACCTTATTGATGAATCAGTGGTTGATCTTTCTGAGATGGTTTTAGATATCTCTGGGCAGCCATTAACAATTAAAGCCATTATAGATCCTACGCTTTATCAAATTAATACTGAAAAGTATTATAAGCAAGGTGTAATACAGAAAGGCTTTTTAAATAAATAAAATGGCAATGAACAAACCAAGGTTGTTTTGATTCGGCGGCCAGTTTTTTTGAATTGTATGTTTGATGACAGCATGCTCTGTCAAATTAAGTGCGTTTACCGAGACTATTTACATTTTTAGTCTTTTAACGCCAAAAACAAAAATATTCATTAGTCGTCTCATTACTCGGGATTTGATAAACTATGCTTCGTTTTAAATGATAGTTTGAGAAAGTGTAATGAGTAATCCCCGTGTTGGATTTATAAGTCTGGGTTGTCCGAAAGCCTTGGTTGATAGTGAACAGATAATTACCAAGTTGCGTACAGAAGGGTATCAAGTATCTCCTACTTATCAAGAGGCTGATATTGTTGTTGTTAATACCTGTGGTTTTATTGATGCAGCAGTAGAGGAATCGCTGGATAGTATCGGTGAAGCTATAGCTAAAAATGGTAAAGTTATTGTCACTGGGTGTCTTGGTGCAAGAGAAGATGAAATTAGATCGCGTCACCCGCAAGTATTAAGTGTTACTGGTGCTCATGCGGCGGATGAAGTGGTCTCTGCTATTCACGAGCACTTACCGGCTCCTCATAACCCTTTTACCGACCTTGTGCCTCCACAAGGCATCAAGTTAACCCCTGATCATTATGCCTACTTAAAAATATCAGAAGGCTGCAATCATCGCTGTACTTTTTGTATTATTCCATCGTTACGGGGTGATTTGGTAAGCCGCCCAATTGATGATGTATTAGTTGAAGCAGAGAACTTAGCAAATGCAGGAGTCAAGGAGCTGTTGGTTGTTTCTCAAGATACCAGTGCATACGGGTTGGATTTAAAATATCAAGCCAGAGACTGGAAAGGCCGCTCGATTAATACCCGATTTTATGATTTGGCAGAAGCATTAGGTGATCTAGGTATCTGGGTACGAATGCATTACGTTTATCCATACCCTCATGTAGATAATGTCATTCCATTAATGGCTGAAGGTAAAATATTGCCCTATCTGGATATTCCTTTCCAACATGCTAATAGTCGTATCTTAAAATTAATGAAACGACCTGCGGCGGCAGAAAATAATTTAGAGCGAATTAGGGCCTGGCGTAGTGTTTGTCCTGATATTATTTTGCGAAGTACTTTTATTGTTGGTTTTCCAGGTGAAACAGAACAAGAGTTTGAACAGTTATTAGATTTTTTAACCGAAGCACAAATGGATCGGGTTGGCTGCTTTGCTTATTCTCCAGTAAAAGGGGCGGTGGCAAATGATTTGCCAGACTCTGTGCCTGAGCAAGTAAAGCAAGAGCGCTTGCAGCGGTTTATGGCTCATCAGGCCGTTATTAGTGCGGAAAGGCTACAGCGTAGAGTGGGAAAAATAGAAACTGTGCTGGTTGATGAAGTTGTTGAAGAAGGTGCTGTTGCTCGTAGTAAAGCAGATGCACCAGAAATTGATGGACAAGTTTTTATTGATGGGGCAACTCACCTGAAGGTGGGAGATTTTGTTGATGTAAAGCTGGAAGAAGCAGATGAATATGACTTGTGGGGGCACTTGTTGTAGGTTGTAGCGAAATGATCTGCTTTGCCGTCAAGACCCAGGGATGTGTTCGCTTCGTGTCTTGCAAGCCAAATTGGATGTAACCAGCAATTAGTTAAGGAGCCTCTGATTAAGTCGATTAGAACTTAGCAAGCTAAAAATAATCATGGCTATTAACAAAGCACAGGTTAGTAAAAAACTAGCCCATCTTATTCCCATGCTCTTGCGTGGGAATACATACCTGCCTTGGGTTTCAGCACGGTATGCGTTCCCACCGAATACGGTGGGAACGAGAAACCTGTGGTTTGTTCACAGGCATGAAAATAATTAGACTTGATCAGAGGATCCTTAAGAGTCGTATAGTCTTTGATTGTAGATGCAAGTCTTGAAAAACTTTTGCTGATCCCCATTAATTAAGAAAAGCTGCGATGACTCTTGTAGGGCATTGAGCTGGGGTGAAAGCATACAGAAAAGAGTTTGAAATATTTGCTCTTTCTCGGCAGTTTAGTTTGCTCAGCTGTTTGTGTGTGGTACATTTTTACTCTTAATTTTTATCCATGAAAGACATTTTGGTCTTAAGTAATAAAGGGGGTGAAAATTCAAATTCATGCCAGAAACTATACTGTTACTGGCTGTGGCAGGATAATAAAAAAGCTATAAATCCCCCTGTTTTCCCTATTCTTTGTGTTTTTAATCACACTTGAGTTTGTTATACAGTATATAATTGTCGATTTTTTTATTCGAAATCTCACGAAATCTCATCGGAAATAAGCATGTTTGGTAAGCTGGTCAAATTAGTTGTTGGAAGTCGTAATGACAGGAATGTTAAACAAAAACGGGCGCTGGTTAAAAAGGTTAATTCCTTTGCTACCGAGTATGAAAACCTGTCAGATGATGCGTTACAAGCAAAAACTCAGGAATTTCGTGATCGTCTTGAGCAAGGAACAAAGTTAAATGATTTGATTCCTGAGGCTTTTTCTGTTGTCAGAGAAGGGTCAAAGCGTGTTTTCGGAATGAGCCATTATGATGTGCAGTTTATTGGCGGCATGATCCTAAATGACGGCAGAATTGCTGAAATGAAAACGGGGGAAGGTAAAACCCTGATGGCGACACTGGCGGCTTACTTAAATGCCTTGCCTGCAAAAGGTGTTCATGTTGTGACAGTGAATGATTACCTGGCAACTAGAGATGCTGCCTGGATGGGGAAGCTTTATAACTTTTTAGGTTTGAGTGTCGGTGTTATTGTCAGTGATTTAGGGCATGAGGAGCGTCAACAAGCTTATGCATCCGATATTACCTACGGTACCAACAACGAATTCGGTTTTGATTATTTGCGCGATAATATGGCTTTTAGCTTAGAGCAAAAAGTTCAGCGTGAATTAAATTTCGCAATTATTGATGAGGTTGATTCTATCCTTATTGATGAAGCCCGAACACCACTTATTATTTCAGGGCCTACGGAAGAAGGCACAGAAGTCTATCAAAAAACCAATGCCATTGTGCCCTTTTTAACCGCACAAGAAATTGTAGAAGACAAAGAAAAGCAAGAAAGAATGCCAGGTGATTATCTGGTAGATGAGAAAAGCAAACAAATTCATCTAACAGAACAAGGCCATGAACGGATTGAACAACTCATGGTTGAACATGGCATGATGGAGGAAGGGGCAACTTTATACGATGCAGCAAATATTCGTTTAATGCATTATTTGAATGCTTCATTGCGAGCTCACGTCCTGTTTCAAAAAGATGTAGATTATGTTGTCAGAAATAATGAAGTCATCATTGTTGATGAATATACTGGCAGAATGATGACGGGTAGACGCTGGTCAGAAGGCCTGCATCAAGCCGTTGAAGCAAAAGAAGGGGTGACTGTTCAAAACGAAAACCAGACCCTGGCTTCAATTACCTTTCAGAATTATTTTCGCTTGTATGAAAAACTGTCAGGCATGACAGGGACAGCAGATACAGAAGCTTTTGAATTAAATAAAATCTATAGTCTGGAAGTGGTGGTTATTCCAACTCATAGAGATATGATTAGAGATGATAAGGGTGATTCAGTTTACCTGACTAAAATTGAAAAATATCAAGCGGTGGTCAAGGATATTAAGGATTGTGTTGAACGTAATCAACCTGTACTGGTGGGTACAACATCAATTGAAAACTCAGAAATTATTGCTCAAATCCTGACTCAGCAAAACATTAAACATGAAGTGTTGAACGCCAAACAGCATGAACGTGAAGCGCATATTGTAGAAAATGCAGGTATGCCCGGTGCTGTCACTATTGCAACTAATATGGCTGGCCGTGGTACTGATATTGTCTTGGGTGGAAACCTGGATGCTGAATTAAAGGCATTAGGGGAAGAAGCGCCTGATGCTGAAAAAGAAAAAGTACGAGGTGCCTGGTTAGATAGACATCAACAGGTTCTTGATAGTGGTGGTTTACATGTTGTTGGATCCGAACGCCATGAATCTCGTCGAATTGATAATCAGTTAAGAGGGCGTTCTGGACGTCAAGGTGATCCAGGGTCAACGCGCTTTTACTTGTCATTAGAAGATGACTTAATGCGTATTTTTGCCTCAGAGCGTGTATCGAAACTAATGAAATCATTAGGAATGGAAGAAGGTGAAGCCATTGAACACCCTTGGGTAACTCGGGCAATAGAAAATGCACAAACCAAGGTAGAAGGAAGAAACTTTGATCAGCGTAAAGAAATCCTTGCCTATGATGATGTTGCAAATGATCAGCGTAAAGTTGTCTATGAACATCGAAATGAATTGATGGCTTCTGATGATATCAGTGGGATGATTACTGAAATTCGTCAAGATGTATTGAATGATGTAGTCACAAAATACATCCCGGCAAAAACAATGGAAGAACAATGGGATATTAAAGGCTTAGAAGAGCATTTATCTCAAGAGTATCTTTTAGGGTTACCATTAAAAGATATGCTGGATACTGATAAATCCTTTCAGGAAAGTGATTTACGGAAATTTGTTATTGCTGAACTGGAAAAAGCTAATAAATCCAAGGAAGAAAGCTCAACAGCTGACGTTATGCGACACTTTGAAAAGTCAATTATGTTGCAGGTACTTGATAATAGCTGGAAGGAACACCTGGCTGCAATGGATTCCTTACGCCAGGGTATTCATTTTAGAGGTTATGCTCAAAAAGATCCTAAGCAAGAATATAAGCGGGAATCTTTTGAAATGTTTACCAGTTTGTTAGATCACATTAAATATGAAGTGATTGGTATTTTAGCAAAGGTTCAAGTGGCTCAAGAGGAAGATGTTGAAGCTATTGATGAACAAAGACAGGCGCCACAAGAAATGCATTATGAACATGCTGAGGCGCATCCTGTTATTGATCAGCCAGAACCTCAGCAGCTAACAGCAGAAGATACTGAACAGCCCTTTGTAAGAGATGGTAAAAAAGTAGGGCGAAATGATCCATGTCCTTGTGGTTCAAATAAAAAATACAAGCAGTGTCATGGGAAATTGAAATAACTTGTTCTGGTTTATTCTGCCTCTATCTCTGGAGGTAGAATTTTTTGGATTAAAGTGAAGTAACAAAATTTACAAGTAATGATCGAAAAGGATTCTGTTATTACTCAATAATGAAAATTTTAAGATTAAACGGTCAAAAATATGCCAACTAGAAGCTTTGAAAAAAGTAAACCAAAAGCAAATATAACAAAACTCCCCGACTTGGGAATGGACAAAAAGGATTTTGTTGCTGACTTTAAAAGGTATTACAGTCATAGATTGGGGCGCGATGAACTTTGTCGCTCACCACACTATGCTTACGAAGCACTTTCATTGGCAGTCAGTGATCGATTGATTGAACGCTGGAAAAAAACCTACAATACCTATAGAGAACAAGATTGTAAAAAAGCATTCTACATTTCAATGGAATTTTTGATGGGTAGAACACTGAGTAATGCCATGTTAAATTTAGGTATTACCAATACTGTAGATAAAGCGTTATACGATTTGGGTCTAGATTTAGAAGAATTGATAGACAGTGAGCCCGATGCTGGTTTGGGTAATGGTGGACTGGGGCGATTAGCTGCTTGTTTTATTGATAGTTGTGCAACTTTGCAACTACCAGTCACTGGCTATGGTTTACGTTATGAATACGGTATGTTTGCTCAAAGTGTTGAAAATGGCGAGCAAATTGAAAGCCCCGACCATTGGTTACGTAATGGTAACGTATGGGAAATAGAACGCCCAGAATATACAGTGCGTATTAAATTTGGCGGGCATACAGAAAAGCATGTTGATGAACATGGAAAGGAAAAAATTTCCTGGGTAAACACCAATGATGTTTTAGCCGTCCCTTATGACACACCTATCCCAGGTTTTCAAAATGGAACCGTTAACACTTTGCGTTTATGGAAGTCAGAAGCAACTGAAGAGTTTAATCTGCAAGAATTTAATGCGGGTGCCTATGCTGAATCAGTTGCAGAAAAAAATACTGCAGAAAATATTACTATGGTGTTATACCCCAATGACTCCAACGAAAACGGTAAAGTTTTAAGGTTACAGCAACAATATTTATTGGCGTCTGCCAGCTTACAAGATGTTGTGGCAAACTGGGTCGGTCGCCATGGTACTGACTTTACTCATTTTGCTGAGAAAAATTGTTTTCAGTTAAATGATACTCATCCAAGTATTTCAGTTGCTGAACTGATGCGTTTATTGATGGATGAGCACGGTTTAGGTTGGAATGAAGCATGGAAAATCACTCGTAATACCATGGCTTATACAAACCATACTCTACTACCTGAAGCATTAGAGAAATGGTCTGTTGGCTTAATGCAGTATTTATTACCACGCATTATGGAAATTATTTTCGAAATTAATGCGCATTTTATGGCTGAAGTTTCCGCGCATTGGCCTGGTGATTCTGAGCGTTTAACAAGAATGTCTATTATCGAAGAAGGGCATGATAAGCAGGTAAGAATGGCTTATTTGGCAATTGTTGGTAGTTTTTCTGTTAATGGTGTGGCTGCGTTACATTCGCAATTATTGAAAGAAGGTCTGTTTAATGATTTTTATCAAATATGGCCTGAAAAATTTAATAATAAAACCAATGGTGTTACCCCTCGTCGTTGGTTAGCCGCATGTAATCCAGATTTGGCTGAACTCATTACTACAACAATCGGTGATGGCTGGGTGACAGATTTATCTCAGTTGGAAAAATTGAAGCCACATGCTGAAAAACCAGCATTTAGAAAAAAATGGTTTGAATTACAGCAATCAAGCAAGCAACGTCTGATTGATTATAAAACTGAAGAGTTGGGTTATGAATTAGGTTTGAATGTAAATGCTTTATTTGATGTGCAAGTTAAGCGGATACATGAATATAAACGCCAAATATTAAATGTTTTGCATGTTATTCATTTATATAATCGTATCAAAAATGGTGATACAAAAGATTGGGTGTCTCGTTGTGTATTGATTGGTGGTAAAGCTGCACCAGGTTATGCCATGGCGAAGAAAACCATTAAATTGATTAACAATGTAGCAAATGTTATTAATAATGACCCTGATGTTGGCGATAAATTAAAGTTAGTTTTCTTACCTAATTATCGAGTATCAGCGATGGAGAAAATTTGTACTGGAGCTGACTTGTCTGAACAGGTTTCAACTGCTGGTAAAGAAGCTTCAGGAACTGGTAACATGAAGTTCATGATGAATGGTGCTTTAACTATTGGTACATTAGATGGTGCAAATGTTGAAATTAGGGAAGAAGTGGGGGAAGAAAACTTCTTCTTGTTTGGTTTAACTGAATCTGAAGTTGAAGAGTTAAGAGGCCATTACAATCCTGCTGCAATGATTGAGGAAGATGAAGACTTGAAAGCAGTGATGAATTTGCTGGAATGTGGTCATTTTAACCAGTTTGAGCAAGGTATTTTTGATGACATTATTGGTTCACTAAAAAGCCCGAATGATCCATGGGTGACAATTGCTGATTTCCGTAGTTACATTGATGCGCAAGCCCGCGTGAGTGAAGCATACAGAGATAAAGAAAACTGGACTCGAATGAGTATTCTAAATACGGCATCAAGTGGCAAATTTTCAACAGATAGAACAATTTCTGAGTATGCAAATGATATTTGGAGTTTAAAAGCTGTTGATACAACAAAATAAATCGAATGATTAATATTGTTTTATTTGAGCCAGAAATTCCGGCTAATACAGGCAATATTATTAGATTGTGCGCCAACACTGGCGCACAATTACATTTGATTCACCCTTTAGGGTTTGAGCTGGATGATAAAAAGCTTCGTAGGGCAGGTTTGGATTATCATGAATGGGTGAATGTCCATCAATATGCTTCATTAACTGACTTTATTGAAAAGGCTCAGCCAAATCGATTATTTGCTTTAACGACTAAAGGAGCAACTAATTATGTGGATGTATCTTATCAGGATGGTGATGCTCTAATGTTTGGGCCTGAAACTAGGGGGCTTCCCAATAGTTTTTTGTCTCAGCATGCAGAAGAATTAAAACTGTATTTACCGATGAAGCCAGAAAGTAGAAGCTTAAACCTTTCAAATACAGTTTCAATTGTATTGTTTGAAGCATGGAAGCAGCTGGGTTTTGATGGTGGAAAGTTGAAATGATAGTGCTGAAAGGCCAATAAAAATCTTCCAGCATTAAGCATTTATTGAAAAAAATCCTTCCCTTCTCTTAATATAAAGTCTATTTTTTCTACCGAAACGGGTTCGCTAAAGTAATAGCCTTGTGCTTGATCGCAACCGTGGTCCTGTAAGAAGTCAAGTTGCTCTTTTGTTTCAACGCCTTCGGCAATCACTGTTAGATTTAAACTTTGTCCCATAGCAATAATCGCTTTAATTAATATATCGCTTCCAGAGCCAAGTTTCATATCTTTGATAAATGAGTGGTCTATTTTTAAAATATCAATAGGAAATCGGTGTAGGTAACTAAGTGATGAATAACCTGTACCAAAGTCATCGACAGAAAGAGATATGCCAAGCTCTTTTAATTCAGTCAAGGTATCAATAATAAGCATGGAGTCGGCAAGGATTAATGGTTCAGTAATTTCCAGGTGAATGGAATTGTTTGGGATTTTGTACTGCTGAATGAGTTTTTTTAATAATGCAACACTATGATGGTTTCTATCAAATTGGCGAGAAGACATATTGATTGAAAGGGTTAGGTCTTTAAAGCCTTGAGTTTGCCATAAAGATAATTGACTGCATGCACTTTCTAAAATCCATCCTCCAAGTTTTAATATAAGGTCACTCTCTTCTGAAATAGAGATGATTTTGTCGGCATCAATTAGACCATAGACGGGGTGAACCCAGCGTAATAGAGCTTCGACCGAGCAAACTTTTTGAGTTCGCAGGTCGACGATAGGTTGGTAGTCTATATAGAGTTCATTATTAGTTAATGCTAAATGCAAATCTTGCTCTAATTCCATGCGATAACTGGCATGTGTCTTCATTTCTGGAGAATAAAATGCAAAAGAATTTTTGCCATTATCTTTGATTGCATACATAGCTAAGTCAGCATTTTTTAACATGGCATGTAATTCCTCTCCATCTTCAGGGTAAGACGAAATACCAATGCTTGCTCCAATGTGAATTGTTTTTCCATGTACCTCAAAAGGTTGGGTCAGTTCCGAAATAACTTTACAGGCAACGACTGAAGCCATTTCTTTTTCTTGTATTTCTGTCAGGATAACAGCAAATTCATCACCACCAAGTCTGGCAACTGTATCAACACCACGCAGGGAAGTTGATAAACGCTTTCCAACTTGTTCAAGCAATAAGTCACCTATATGATGACCAAATGAATCATTTACATTTTTAAAGTGGTCAAGATCAATAAGTAGTAAAGAAAAAGTACTGTGATTGCGGTTGGCTAGTTTATAAGCATAGGTAAGACGTTCATTAAATAAATTTCTATTGGGGAGAGATGTCAGTTGGTCAAAATTAGCTAAATAATGAAGTTTTTCATAGGCTTTTTGTTTTTTAGTTATTTCTTTACTGAGTTCTACTGTACGTTGAGAGACAAGTTTTTCAAGTTCAACAGTATGTGTATACAGTTTTTTTGTTGTCTGTGCCAAGGCAATATGAGTAGCAACTCGAGCTTTGACTGTAGGTGGGCTAATGGGTTTTGTAATATAATCAACAGCGCCAGAATTAAACCCTTTTATTTCATCCCCAATCTCATTTTTAGCGCTTAGAAAAATAATAGGTGTCTCACAAAAAAACTCATTCTTTTTTATTTTTTTGCAGACCTCATAGCCATTAACATCAGGCATCATAATATCAAGTAAAATTAAATCAATATGATGTTTGCCAAGAATATCTAAAGCCTCATCTCCATTATTGACGATAATTATATGATAATCCTGTTTAAGGATGTGTTGTAGTAAGTTACAAAAAAATTGCTCGTCATCTACAATTAATATGGTGTCTTTTGACATAGTGTTATGTTGCACAGCAATAATTCAGAGCAAAGGCTGAGTTAGATGCTGTTGATGTAATGGTAATATAATTCTGGGCTTTAAACTTAGTTGACTAGTGAGTATAACAGTCTTTATTGGTTTTCGCCATATGATAGGTGCTAGATAGTAGTGATTCTCAATTCGATAAGATTTATTGTTTATAAGAAAAAAAGCGAGTTAGTATTAACAAATAAAATTGCCAGTTGAACGAAATATATTTTTTTTGCTAAATATCTTTAGCAATACATAATTATAAAGTGATGGTATATTAAACAAATAAAGGCATATAAATTATCAATAGCATCTTTATTTAGATGGTTTTGGTGATTTTTTTGTGTTTTTAATGTGTAGTAACAGACTCGTTGTATAACAAAAAAACAATAAAATACATGGGCTTGGAGAGGCAATATGTCAACATTTAAGGTCAATCTTAATGAAACTATTTTTTACTTATCTGATTCACTAAATCTGGTTGGTGGTGACAATGTCGACCATGGAAAGCGTGTGGCTTTTATGGCAATTGAGTGTGCCAAGTTACTTGATTGGGATGATAAACAAAAAGATGATCTGTTTTTAGCCTCTATTTTCCATGACTGTGGTGTTTCAAAAACAGCTACTTATGAAAGACTTGTTAATTTTGAAGGTATTAATGCAGGAAACCATTGCTCAAGAGGGGCCAAACTACTTGATGGCTCGCCTCCTTTAGCTTTTTTGTCTGATTGTATTCTTCATCATCATGTGGACTGGAGTGAACTTAAGGGGATTGATTTACCTGATCAAGTCAAGCTGTTTGCAAATTGTATTAACATGTTAGATACAGTAGATTTTTTGTCAATAAACCTTCAGCAAGAAGCATCAAATATTCTGTCAAATAAGGACAAGATCAGAAAAAAAATATTCTCTGGAATGGATAAGGAATTTAATGCTCAATTAGTCGATGTTTTTTTGGAAATTTCTCAGCCCGATGCTTTTTGGTTAACATTAGATAAAGGTTTATGCTCGGGATATGCCGAATTTTGGGTTGAACATAAAAAAAAGAAGAATATCAGTTTTAACGATTTAAAAAGTGTGATGTTAATTTATTCTCGCATAGTAGATGCCAAAAGTTTCTATACAAGGCTGCATTCTGAGGGGGTTGCAAATCTTTCAAGGTGTCTCGGTGAATTGTTTGGGTTTGATAAGCATACTTGCGACAAACTTGAAATAGCAGGGTTATTACATGACTTAGGGAAGTTACGAGTTCCCGAAACTATTTTGGATAAAGCGGGTGAATTAACTGAAGAAGAATTTCTAATTGTGAAACGGCACAGTTATGATACCTACGATGTTCTTAATGCTATTCAAGGATTTGAAGATATTTCATGTTGGGCCTCACAACATCATGAAAGAATTGATGGCAGTGGTTACCCATTTCAATATAGTCATCAGCAATTATCATTAGGTGCCAGAATTCTAGCGGTTGCAGATGTTTTTCAAAGTTATAGTCAAGATAGGCCGCATCGAGAAAAATTATCAGCGGCAGATATTATGATTATTTTAAAACAGGAAGTTAGGGAAGGCACATTAGATAAAGATTGTATATTAATGATTGAGAACAATCTTGAAAAATGCTGGAATGCAGCCAATTCGATTAATTAAGTTAGAGCTGACTTTAGCTTAATTAATCGACTATTACTTTGTGGGCTGGTTATTAGCTATTTTTAATATTTCCTGAGTGTAAGCCACATTCTTTTTTTGTCGCCTCTTCCCACCACCAACGACCAGCACGCTCATGTTGATTAGGTAGTACTGCTCGAGTGCATGGTTCACAGCCTATACTGATAAAACCTTTTTCATGTAGTTCATTATAGGGTACTTGATAGGCTTCTATATGATCCCATACCTGAGCTGAGTTCCAGTTGAGCAAAGGGTTAAATTTAACTAACTGTTTATCAGGGGTAGAAAAAGCAGTATCAATTTGTACTTCTGGGATATCATTTCGTGTATCCAGGCTTTGGTCCTTACGTTGCCCTGTAATCCAGGCATCAAGTTGGGATAGTTTGCGTCTGAGAGGTTCAACTTTTCGAATGCCACAGCATTGTTGATGACCATCTTCATAAAAACTGAACAAGCCTTTTTCTTTAACAAAAGAGTCGAGAGAGTCTCTATCTGGCGTGAGCAATTCAATATCAATTTTATAATGCTGTCTTACTTTCTCAATAAATCGATATGTTTCAGGGTGTAAGCGGCCCGTATCTAAAGAGAAGACTTGAATATCTTTCCTTATTTTAAGTGCCATATCAATTAACACAACGTCTTCAGCACCACTAAAAGAAATGGCAATATTGTCAAAATTTTCTAATGCGGCCTTTAAAATACTGCGGGGTTTTTTATTTTCTAGTTCTGATTGAACTGTCTGGATGTCGAAAGATGTCATGTTATTTAAATCAGTTTTTATTTTTGGTTGTTGGAAGAAGGGGCTTCTGTTCCAAATAAAATTAAGTTATCAGTATGATGCCGGATTTAATTTTGAGCAAAATATTGTTTTAAAAACACTTCGAAAGAAACTGCGTCATCAGCTTCAATTTCTTGTTGTCTAGTATGAGAAACAACCGCCATTTGATCAAATTGCTGAGTCGTTAAACTATCTAATTTATTTTGTTTAAAATACTGTTTATGAAGGCTAGATGTTGCTAAACCAAAGCCTCCAAAAGGTTGGTTATTTGTTTTCATGCCATGAAGAATTTTTGCTGATGGGGTTAATTCCGGGTTTTCTACTAATTCTATTTGCTGTTTCAAGGCATCAGTATATAGGCAGTCAGTATTGTCTTGATCAAGGATTTCACAGATTGATTGCATGGATTGAAGGATCTCGTTTGCCCATGTTTTTAAAGGAATTTGTTGACCATCCTTATTAAGTTCAAGCTCTGGCTTTCTGCCTTGATGTGCAACAGAAAGCTGGTTGCTATTGTTAATCTGTTGTTCCTGCCCTGTATATTTAGGGCTTGTTTGTAATAGGCAATTTAGTAAAAAGGCTTCTAGAAAACGAGCTTTACTTGCATCAATGCCGATAGGGTTGAAAATGTCCAGGTCCAGTGATCGAATTTCTATGTACCTTACACCTCGATTTTTTAAGGCCAGAGTGGGTTTTTCACAGGACTGAGTTATTTGTTTAGGACGGACAGTACTATAAAATTCGTTTTCAATTTGTAAAGTATTAGCATTGAGTTGTTTATACTCGCCAGCAACTTTGACACCAATTTTTTCATACTCTGGGTAAGGTGTTTCGATGGCATGACTTAAACTTTCAACATAGCCCGATAATGAGTTGTAATCTATTTGTAAATCGGCCTGGTTTTTACTTTTATAACCAATATCACTCATGCGCAACGAGGTGGCATAGGGGTGGTACAGTGTGTGTTGGTCAAACTCATCAAACTCTGCGATTAAGTGCGGCCGGCTTTTAAAAAAACTTTTACAAATAGCGGGTGAAGCGCCAAATAAATACAGAATTATCCAGCCTTGTCGTTGAAAATTTCTAATTAGATCAAAATAGGTTTCTGAAATAAAGTCAGCCATACTTTTAGTTGACTGACTTTGCTCATACAATACTGGCCATATGGCTTCAGGAATTGAATAATTAAAGTGTATGCCTGCAATAGCTTGCATGGTTTTACCGTATCGATGCCACAAACCTTGTCTGTAGACATATTTCATTTGTCCAATATTTGAATTGCCATACTCAGCAATAGGAATGCTTTCATCACCATTAATGCCACAAGGCATGCTAGCAGATAACAACATCTCATCATCTAGATGGTCGTATACGTACTGATGGACATTATGCATAAAGTCCAGCGTTTCAGTTATTTCTGCAAATGGAGGGGTGATGAATTCAAGCAGAGCTTCTGAATAATCAGTGGTTATATGAGGGTGTGTCAGTGCAGAACCAAGGGAATGAGGATGAGCTAGTTGAGAAATCATACCTTCCTTAGAAATACGTAGACTTTCTTTTTCTATGCCTTTCAGACCACCAACAAGTAAATGTTGTTTATTATGCTTGTGTAAATAGCTAAGTCTAGGTGAATGCTGTGTGTTTAAAATAGTCATAAAGAGGCGTTAGCCCAGCTGATCTTGATATAATCTGACTATTATAATGGGTTATGGTCAATTGGAGTAGTTTATCAATACTGAACAAAAAGCTAAAGGGGAGCTGCAGTCTGAAAAAGTGCTTAAATCTGTTTTTGGTTATGATCAATTTAGAGGGCAGCAGAAGGTCATTATTGAACAGTTGATAGCTGGTCAGGATGCTTTGGTATTGATGCCTACAGGGGGAGGGAAGTCTTTATGTTATCAAATCCCGGCCATCGTTCGTTCGGGTGTTGGAATTGTTATTTCCCCTTTGATTGCTTTAATGCAAGATCAAGTGACGGCCTTGCATCAGCTCGGTGTTAAAGCGGCTTTTCTAAATTCAACGTTATCCATGGATGAGGCGCGTCTAGTCGAACATCAATTACAACAAGGTGAGCTGGATTTACTTTATATTGCGCCAGAACGTTTAACCTCTAACTGGACACAGGCATTATTCCAGCGCATTAATATTGCTTTGTTTGCGATTGACGAAGCGCATTGTGTCTCTCAATGGGGGCATGACTTTCGAGTTGATTATTTGCAGTTATCATTACTGCACGAGAAGTTTCCAAATATTCCGCGTATTGCTTTAACGGCAACTGCTGATGAAAAGACCCGAGAAGAAATCATCAACCGGCTGGCTTTGCAGCAGGCACATTCGTTTGTTAGTGGTTTTGACCGTCCTAATATTCGTTATCGAATAGTACAAAAACAAAATGCTAAACAGCAGCTACTTAATTTTATTAGAGCAGAACATGAAGGCGATGCAGGTATTGTTTATTGCTTGTCTCGAAAAAAAGTAGAGTCAACAGCTGAATGGTTGGCAGAAAAAGGTATTAAAGCACTGCCTTATCATGCCCGTTTACCTAACCAGGTTAAGCAACAAAACCAGCATCGTTTTTTAATGGAAGACGGGGTGGTCATTGTAGCCACAATTGCTTTCGGTATGGGGATAGATAAACCTAATGTACGTTTTGTTGGTCATTTGGATTTGCCTAAAAGTATTGAAGGTTATTATCAGGAAACAGGGCGAGCAGGGCGTGATGGTCAACCTGCTAATGCCTGGATGGCTTATGGATTGCAAGATGTTATCACTTTACGGCAAATGTTGGCGGGGTCAAATGCCGATGAAAAGCATAAACGAATAGAATTCCATAAGCTGGATGCCATGTTAGCCTTATGTGAATTGGTCAGTTGCAGGCGGCAAGCTTTATTAGCCTACTTTGGTGATCATCATGAAAAGGGCTGTGGTAATTGTGATACTTGTCTTGAACCTGTTGATACATGGGATGGAACGATTGCAGCACAGCAAGCTTTATCTTGTATCTATCGTACAGAACAGCGCTTTGGAGTGACCTATTTGATGGATGTGTTACTAGGTAAATCCAATGACAGAATAATAGGTTTTGGGCACGATAAACAATCTACCTTTGGCATTGGTAAGGATTTAGATGAAAAACAATGGCGATCAGTGTTTAGACAGCTTGTAGCAAAAGGCTATGTGGAGGTCGATTTTGAAGGCTTCGGGGCATTTAAATTAACAGAGAAATGCCGTCCGATCTTACGTAGTGAAGAAACTCTGATGTTACGTAAAGATATTGCACCCGAGAAAGGTAAGCGTAAAAAAGCAAATAAAAAAGCAGTTGCTCAGGGTAAAGATAGTGAATTATGGGAGGCTTTACGGGCTAAACGCCGAGAAATAGCAGATGATCAGGATGTTCCGCCTTTTGTTATTTTTCATGATGCTACATTGATGGCAATGATTGATGAAAAACCAACGGATCTAAAGCAAATGAGTTATATCTCCGGTGTTGGGGAAAAAAAATTAGAGCTGTATGGCGATAAGTTTTTAGAAGTTCTAAATGAGTTTTCAGATGTGGATTTAACGGATACTGTTGCTGAAACACTTGCATTGTTTAGGTTGGGATATACGGTTGAAAAAGTGGCCAAACAGAGAGAGCTAACAGAAGGAACTGTTTATACTCACCTATCACAAGCACTAGAGGATGGTCGTGTATTATTAAGTGACGTGGTTGATTTAACTGAAAAAGAAATCCAGCAAATAGAAGATGCAATTATCAATTTACCTGAAGATCAGAAAAATGCACTTAAACCGCTGTTTGAATTATTTGATGAAACTTATAGCTATAGTATTTTGCGATGTGTGAGAGCAAGCTTTCAGTATAAAACTGAATAGTTGACCGGTTTAAAATTTTAAAAAGATGATTGAGATGAAGTAACTCAAGTTAGACCTGACAGATGAATAAGTTATTTTGAGTCTAACTGACGCAGATGTATCGAATATTGACTGGCTAAAAACAGCCATTACAGTCATTCAGAAAATTCAATTTTGAACTAAATTTACAGGGTATAGTTAATCATGGTCATGATCTCCAAATATGGATATCTTAATATTCTAGGGTAATATACAGTTAGAGGTATTGATTAACATATCAAATATGTTGATCACATTGCTTAAATCAGGGAAGATACCTAGAAACAGTACAATCAATTGTTAGAGCCATATTGAGGCCTAGTACACAGAGATAATGATGGAATGGATAACTGACACAAAAACGGTTGCAACAATCTTTGCAGTAGTTGGGCTTGCAGCTGCTATATGCCTTATGCTGAGCAGTGAAAGAAAGATTGCTACACAGATTCTTGGATCACTATTTGTAATATCCATCTCATTTTCTGCTGATGATACAGTTGTATACACAATTGCTGTATTTGTAATTGCAACGTTAGTTACAGAACTACATTTTCTCGAGAAAATTGCAGCGCTAATTTGGAACAGGAAAGAATATTGGAAATACCTTTCAGGCAATGCAAGTAAGAAAGAGGTCGAGGAAAAAACAAGATCTGAAATAGAAGCTAATTTAATAAATAATGATGCTGAAGGCCCGGACGAAGTAGAAGCAATTGATAAAACAAATCATGAGCCTGAAGGTATTTCAGAGACTGAGGATGATGTTGATCCTAAAGATAGTCAACAATTAGTTGCAAAAGCCTTGCAGTTTGAAAGAGCTGTTCTTGATAACCTTAATTCAAATCAACTACCATTTGACTTTTTAAACTTCAGAAAAGAAGTAAGAATGACATCTGGTTCTGATGGCTATATTATCGATGGCATTATTGATGCAGGAGGAGTTCACTATCTTTTAGAGATAAAGAACATTAAGCGTCCTTCATCACTTATTAATGCAGTCGATCAGATTCAGAAATATAAGATTGCCTATGAAAGATATCTATGGGAAAGAAATATCTGCGGTACTGTTCAGCCATTAATAATTGTACCTAATGAGGTAAATATTGGTAGCCAGTTCCGAGGGGTCCCAATAGTAAAGTATGATCAATCGAAAAACATCTTCTCTAATTTAAAGGTAATTTACTCAGATTACGATACAAGCAAGCTTGGGCAGTCAAATATATATACTCTAAAGCAGTTGCTTATAAAGTTTCTTACCGAGCATTCGAATTGGGCCTTTTCTCCGCTCCGAATACAAACATGGGGGGCAAAACAGATAGAGTATGAAAATTTTGGCCTTTATAGCACTAGTGAAATACGAAATGAATTAGATATTCTTTTAATAAATGGTGATGTCATTGAGCGCAAAAGCAGGAAAGGAAATAAGTTATATAGAAAAGCTCTAACAAAAACATCAACCTGACTAGCTTAACTTTTGCGGAAATCATTACGAATGACAGTGTAATAGCGTGAGTTGCCCCAAATTCGTCCACAGCCAAGTGAAAATAGTTAGATGATTATTGTATCGGTTGAAGAGTTAGAGCATGCTATAGGCGGGTCTATGTCCGTTTCTGACGATTTGAAGCATGATAAACCTAATGCATCTTGGATGATTCCTAGAGGGTGTAATAAGGGGTGATTGGGAGGTATAAGGGTTAGCTTTTTCTATGATTGACTGAAGGTATCCAATTGCAAACATTCAAAAATTTATTCTGTTCAGATGAGTTTTGACAGAAAATTATTTCTTCTTTTTATTTTACCCGTTGAATGTTATTCAGGCTTGTTGACATGTGTTAAGTGTTAGAGTGAATATATGCAGGTCAGGTTAATAACAGGTGTAAGCATGCTTAATATGAAGATTAAAGATACAATAAGATTTTTCTTTGCAAAAATATTTTCTAAAAAAACCGTACTATTTTCATCAATGGATGATTGGGAGTGGGCGATTAGAAAGAGAATCACAGGATATGTTCCTTTTTTCTATGAATTTGATGAAATAAATCCAAATTACTTTGATGTAATTATTCCTTTAACGTTACATTCACAAAGGTACATCAACGCACACCGTGAGTTGTTTGCTAAACAATTATATCTCTGTCCTACGGAATATTGTATTGAATTATGTGACAATAAGGAAAATTTTCATAACTTCTTATCAAAAAATGGATTTCAAAAATTAATGCCAATGATCAATGGGAAGTTTGACTATCCATATATTCTTAAGAAGAAAGTGGGAGCATGGGGGGAGGGAATCTCAATAATTAGTGATATGAAAAGTGAGATGAAACACATAGCTGACATAGAGTCTGAAGACTATTTCACTCAACAATATATTAAAGGGAAAGATGAATACACAGCCCATATAATTACTGCAGATAAAACAATTATATTTTTTAAAGCGTTAAAATTTACTTTTCAAGACGAATGCTTTATTAAAGGAAAAGATTATAAACCCATGTCCGTTGTAGAAGTAGAGCACGATAAGTATAAATCTATATTTGAAGAAGTTTTATCCAGTATGAATTATGAAGGTATTTGTTGCTTTAATTATAAAATCACGAAGAACGGTTTAAGCATATTCGAAGTTAACCCGAGGTTTGGTGCATCAATGAATCGCTTTATAAATGGGGCTTTAATTTACTGATTTTTTCAAAAGCTTTTTTACGCCACTCAGTACACTCGAAATAAAACCTATTCATTTGATCATCAAAAGGTTCGTATATCATTGATGGGCAAGCACTTTTGGTTAGAGATATTAAACGCCACTTATGTTTAATGGATAAAACTTCAAGCGCTGGAAACCACTGTGCTGCATGAGAATCGCCAAAAAGAACTATTGTTTTTGTTGCTAATGGATCGCCATAAATACAATCAGGCATATCCACTTCTAATGGTTCAGCATGACAGCCTTCAGCGTAAATACGGGGGATATCTTTTTCTACGTCAAAATAACGTTGTTGTGAAACAGAATCAATCCCTGTTGCAGCTAAATCCCGTAGCACTAGAGCAAAACTTGCCGACGAGATAGATAATAGAAAACCTAATGCGATACTCGCTCGAACTCGTTGAGTCAATAATCTATTGAACCTGAATGGTTTTTCGATACAAAGAGTGGTGACCCATGCCAAAATAAATGAAATTAAAATACCACCTAACTGAAAATAGTACCCTAAGTCGGTATATAAAAAGTTCATAAAAACAAAAACAGGCCAATGCCATAAATAAAACGAATATGAAATATCCCCGATAAATTGCATTGGTTTCACACTTAACCAGCGATTAATACCAATAACTGATTTTCCATGACAAGCACCTATAAACATAGCGGCTCCTAATACAGGAATCACAGCAGGAACACCGGGGAAACTTAGAGTTGTATCGTAATAACATGCCGAGAACATGATCAGTGAAAGTCCAGCTCCCCCAACAAAGAAAGTCTGAATAGAAGACAATCTAACACGCCAATAAGGTATTAATGAGACTAATCCCCCTACACCAAACTCCCATGCTCGGGTAGGTGAGCTAAAAAATGCCCAAGGTTGGTTATATTGAGTTAATAAAACTGAGATAATTAGTAAAATAGTATAAAATAGTATATTATTCATTTATAGTTAGTTTTTCCAGTGAATCAATAATTTTATTTTTATTAAAAGTTGTAT
>ENA-ORXI01000168-ORXI01000168.1-sediment-metagenome-genome-assembly--contig:-NODE-168-length-51539-cov-3.352454_pt1 | contig 51539 bp, 48 predicted proteins | sample MGYA00237861_ERZ511468 | MGnify/ENA primary metagenome ERZ511468 (study PRJEB26299, sample SAMN06266213) | sediment metagenome | isolation source: Hudson Canyon methane seep mesocosm | place: USA:Hudson...
TGAAGTTGTTAAATTCTTTTTAGAACATCCTAAAAAACCTTAAATTAAAATTTTAAGATTTAATTGATGTCTAATTCAGATAGAGAATATAAAGATACGTAAGAAAAGAATTTGAATGAACAAGACAAAAATTTGGCTACTAATATCTTTCTTATCTATTTCTCCTTTGGCTTTATCTGAAGTAATAAACTTAACTTGTTTTAATGAAGGCCAAGTACATAAAGAACAAAAGGATTGGACAGTTGGCAAAAATAGGCTAATAAAATTTAATTTAGGGGAGAGCTCGAAATTAGCAAAAATGTCAGCCAAAGGGTACCCATTAATAGAATTTGACTTGAAAGTTACTGACACCCATTACCTTATTGGACAGTATAAGAGCCATTTAAAAAAAGAATTGATACCAATTTTCAGCATTAATAGAAGTACTTTAATAGTTGAAAAAGATTCTTTTTTCGCTAAACAAAACTTACCCAAAGAACCAAGGGAATGCTTAATCGAAGAATAATGTTAAAATTTTTCATTCTATGAGTCTCTACGACAAATATATTTTACCTAAAATGTTGAATTGTCTTTGCAGTTCAAAACCGATGGTATATCAACGTCAAAAGGTCGTACCTCTTGCTACAGGAGAAGTTTTAGAAGTTGGAATAGGATCAGGCCTAAATTTACCTTTCTATGACAAATCTAAAATTACAAAGTTATGGGGTTTAGACCCGTCCGAAGAATTAAATAAAATGGCATCTCAGGTAGCCTTAGAAGAAGAATTAGAAGTAGATTTTATAATTAGTGGTGCCGAGGAAATTCCCCTCCCTGATAATTGTGTCGATACGGTTCTTTTGACTTATACCATGTGTACCATCCCAGAAGTTGAGTTAGCGAATGAAGAGATTAAAAGGGTTCTAAGGTCAGATGGAAGGATGATATTTTGTGAACACGGTGAATCTCCAGACGCAAATGTTCATAAATGGCAGAAAAGAATCAATCCTCTTTGGAAGAAAATTGCGGGAGGATGTAATCTGGATAGAAATATCCCTGAAATAATTGAAAGTTCTGGTTTCAATATTGAAGAAATAGAAACCATGTACCTTCCTAGTACGCCACAATGGGCGGGATACAACTATTGGGGCTTTGCTACACCTAACTCTTGACTCTAAAGCACTATCTCTGCCACTTCTCTCAACCTTTCCTTATCGTGAGTGGAAATTAATAATGAAGTTACAGGTGTATCTCTCCAAGCATCTACTCTTTCTTTGATTCTGTCCTTAGGTCCCACTAAAGAGATTTCATCTGCAAATTGATCTGGAACAGCCAAGATTGCCTCAGTTCTTTTTCCTGATAAGAACAGTTCTTGGATTTTCTTTGCTTCAGCTTCAAAACCCATTCTTCCCATTAAGTCAGTATGAAAGTTTTTCTTTGCTGCTCCCATTCCTCCTATATAGAGTGCCAAGTTACTTTTTACGGGTATCAATCCTTTTTCAACGTCATCACAAATATTTACAATCACCCCGGCAGATATTTCAAAACCATCCTTTGCATCTTTAATCTGGTCTGCATAAACTTCTTGTCTGTAAGGTGAATAATACAAAGGCAACCAACCTTCTGCTATTTCCGCTGTCATGGTTACATTTTTAGGCCCTTCAGCTCCTAAAAATATAGGTAAGTCACGTCTTAAGGGGTGTGTAATCGACTTTAAAGACTTACCAAGTCCCCAACTCCCTTCTCCTTGGTATGGAAGTGGGTAATGATCACCATCATTACTAACAGGCTCTTCCCTTTTTAATATTTTTTTAATAATCCCTACGTACTCTCTGGTTCTAGAAAGTGGCTTAGAAAAAGGCTGGCCATACCAACCTTCTACAACCTGTGGACCTGATACACCAAGACCAAGGACAACCCTGCCTTTAGATAAATGATCTAAAGTAATTGCTGCCATAGCAGTGGCAGCAGGGGTCCTGGCTGATATTTGTGCTATACCCGTTCCCAACTTTATCTTTGAAGTGTGTGCTCCAATCCATGCCAACGGAGTAAAAACATCTGAACCCCAGGATTCAGCACTCCAAATAGCGTCATATCCTAGACTTTCAGCTTCTTGAGCAATTCCGATAATGTCTTTGGGAGGTTGGGCGCCCCAATAGCCCATCTGAATTCCTAATTTTAAGTTTGTCATTTATTTTCCAATTAGTTTACTAACTTTAATTTTAGTATGATGGCCACCAATAAAACCAGATTTAATTATGGGTCAACTCGGATACCTTCTTCCAGCACTTATATTTTTTGGGGTCTTTTTCCTAACCGGTAAAGATTTCTTAAAAGCAACGGCTGCCATCATGATTGCAGTCACTCTACAGGTTCTTTACCAAAAATTTAGACAGGGAAAGGTTGAAAAGAAACTTTTCCTTACTTGGATTGCTCTAATAGTTTTTGGTTCTGCAACTTTACTATTTAGAGATCCGGCTTTTTTACAATGGAAGGTAAGTATTATTAATTGGATCTTTGCAAGCATCCTTATAGGGAATCAGTTACTTAAAAGACCACCAATTATAAAAAGTTTTATGAATGCAGCTAGCCCAGAAGGGCTACCCGAAATTCCTGATAAAGCCTGGATGGATATAACCTATCTTTGGGCTTTTGCTTTTTTTGCTATTGGCATGGTTAATCTATACTTTATGCTTTATACGAGTTTGACCACTTGGGTTAATTTTAAGCTGTTTGGAGTTTTAGCCATGATGTTTATTTTTGCTATTTTGAATGCAATTTACTTAAACAAGTATGTTACAAAAGAAGCAGGAAAATCAGGTTAAATAAGTATTTTTCATAAAATGTTTGCAAACTATGTAAAAATTAAGCATAGTTTATGGTGAGATTTTTTAAACTAGTTTTGCGGTGCTTTAAAGCCAGCAAATACTAGTGATTTTAATTCATATTTAGGGGGAGAAATGAAATTGAAATTCCTTATTAACCTAGCATTTATTTCTATATTTGGGTTTTCTTCATTGATGCTGACAGCAGCTGATGAAGATGAAGAAGAAGATAGAGATAGAGGCGGCATTGAAGAAATAACAGTAACTGCTGAAAAGCGTGTTTCTACTGTGTCTGATACTTCGATGTCTATTACCGCTTTTGATTCCAGCTTGATCGAAGACCTTGGTATGCAAGGTGCTAATGACTTGATGGATCAACTTCCTGCAACAACTCGTGATCCTTATGATGTAAGAATTCGTGGTGTTGGAAGAAACTTTAGAGCACTGGGTGGTGACCCAGGAGTTGCAACTTACTATAACGGTGTTTATTCACCAGATTTTGGTATAGCTGCTTCCGAGAACTATTATTACGACGTTGAGCGTATTGAGGTACTTCGTGGTCCTCAAGGAACTTTATATGGCAGAAACTCTATTGGTGGTGCCATCAACTACATAACTAAAAAGCCCAGTTTTGAAAACGGAGCTGAAGTAAGAGTATTAGCTGGTGATTACAGTAATATTCAATATTACGCAATGGTAACCGGACCCATATCAGATAAATTAGCTTTCAGAGCGACTACGGCTAAGATGGATAGAGACGGAACACAAAATAATATAGGCGGAGGTCGTGATGCCAGGAGTTTGGATGATTACAACTCTGTACTTACTTTACTTTATAGACCCAATGATGACATTGAATTTCAAATCAGAGCTAACGATCGTTTGGTTGATAACATCATTCCTTCTCGAGTTCTTTTAAATTCAGGAGCTGGATCACTCAGAGGAACTCAAGATACCACTAATATGGTTAGAGGTTTAAGGTTAGCGACTGCTACTACCCCCGGAGCTATTGCATTCACTAACCCCAATACTGGTGAAGTGGGCTACGGCGCTCCTCTAAGAGCAGGTGTTGACAATGCAGCTTGGCCAGGAAGATGGAACTCATACTATGGGTCCACATTAAATACTTTAGGTACATACAATGTTGCCTTTGATGATGATGAAAACTGTTGGGATTTCCCTTACATGGATGGTTGTGGATCTAATCATCAGTATTTTCAACACGAAGGAATACAATCTCATGTTTCTTGGCAACTAAATGATAAGACAGAAATTAAGTACATTTTCGGCTATGTTGATTTCGGCTACACATTCAACATTGATCTGGATGGTACAACTGCAAGTTGGGATCAATATGGTATTACTGTCTTAGAAGATGTTCACATGAAAACCCATGAAATTAATATCAACTGGCAAATTGGAGATGATGTTTTGGTAACCTCAGGTGTTTTCCTCATGGACGAGAACAGGCAACAAAATTACAGTATCCGTAATAATATTGCTGCCATTAAAAATCCTGCTAACTATGGTGCTTATGATATACCGCAAGATTTCTTAGGCGGCGCCAGCACTTCAGCTTTGTTAGGAGCCATCAATACCTGTACGACTCCACAAACGGGTTGGGTTGGTTCCGGACCTGATTTCGCTACCCTTTCTTGTCGCTGGGGTGGTGATGCTTTAGGAAGGGTTTATAACCATCAGAATGATGTACAAAATGATGCCACAGCTATATTTACCCAAGCTACTTGGACAATTAATGAAAAATTTGGTCTAGTGCTAGGAGCGAGATACGCTGAAGATGAAAAAGAATGGTATGAAATAAGAGGCGGCTATTCTGAGCTCTTCATGAACTTTTCTGGGGGCTGGGATTCAGTGATGGCTCTGCAAGCTGGGCAAGTCGGACCTTATTATGAACTACTTGGGTATATGCCTTGGTCAGGAGCAGTACCTGAATTAACTCCTCTGGCCTACGCCAACCTTATAATGGGAAATGCGTACTATACTGGCGATGTTAATAATCCTATTGCACCAGTGTGTGCGATTGAAGCACAAGAAACTTGTGCGACACCAATGAGATTATTGCAAGGTTGGCCTTTTGGTTTTACTTCGAGGATTCCTGGTGCTGATAAATGGAGTGATACCAATTACAGAGTAAATCTTGATTACACTCCAAATGGTGATCAACTCTTTTATTTTGGAGTTACCACTGGGTACAGATCCGGGGGTGTTGCCTTAGGATATTCCGGCGCTCGAGATGATGCGAGGGATGAATTTGGTATACCAACCGGTGCCGGTTTAGAGGCAATTTCTTACGATAAAGAGTCGGTTGATTCAGTTGAGTTTGGGTACAAAGGAATTCACCTAGACGATAAGCTGCAATTATTCGCTTCTGTCTATCATTATGACTATGACGGCTACCAAGACGTTATAGTTCAATATGATCCTATAAGAGGAGAAGGAGCTGAATTTGCTTCTAATGCAGATGGCATAACCAACGAAGGTTTTGAAATGGAGTTCGTCTACGTGGTAAATGATAGGCTGACTTTATCTGGAAATATGAGTTACACCGAGACTAAATATGGGGAAGATTATTGGGTGCTTACTACTGATGACCCGATGAACCCCCCGCAAATATTTGGTGATTTCACTCAGGGTGTCGTTGGAAATGCTGCCACAGGAACTGATGTTAATGGCGATGGCGTGATTGATGCTAGTGACTTCCCTTATGCAACGAATGTGAAAGGTAATTCATTGAAAGGTATACCCAAAGAGAAATACACTGTAAGAGCAACTTATGAGTACGAAAGTAGATGGGGCCCTGTTTGGTTCTGGTTGAACCACTCTTTTACAGGAGATTTCTCGGCTTCAGGTATTGAAAGAGCTTTAGATAGAGTTCCTTCACGTGAGACCACTAACTTAAGTGCGTCTTGGTGGAGTGAAGACTATAAGACTTCTGTTAGAGTCGCTGTCAACAACATTATGGATAATGATCAGGTCTACAGCCTCAGTACAACTACATCTGGTGACAACTATAGTAAATATGGCGGTGCTTTATCACCTAGAACTATGTATGTAGACGTACGATATAAGTTCTAAAAGAAAAAAACCTTTAAAAATAGGCTGGATTTTCCAGCCTATTTTTTTTATGTTAATTGCGTATACTAAAAAATATATGAAGCCTTTATCAATTGCAGCTATCCAATTAAGTCTTGCCAGGAAAGACAATTATTCTTTGGTAGAAACTAAGGCTAGGGAAGCTGTATTTAGATTTCCTTGGCTACAAATGTTGGTATTTAGTGAACTAGCAGTTGGAGGTGCAGGGGCTAAAAATTCTTCTTTTTTTCTTTCAGAGTATTTGGATAAATTAAAAGAGTTAGCTAAAGAATTAGACATATGGTTGATCCCTGGTTCATTTTACGAAAAAACTGAAGGTGGGACTTTCAATACCGCACCAGTAATAAACAATAAAGGTGAGTTGGTTACCAAATGTAGAAAATTGTATCCATTCCTTCCATATGAGAGTGGAGTTGAAGCAGGAAGTGAGGTTTGTGTTTTTGAAGTACCCGGCTCAGGGAAAGTAGGCATTCATATTTGTTATGATCTTTGGTTTCCTGAAACCAGTAGAGCTTTAGCTTTAAAAGGAGCTGAAGTTATTCTTCACCCCAGCCTTACAGACACCATCGATAGAGATGTAGAGAGAGCTATGGTGAAAGCAACTGCTGCTCAGCAACAATGTTATTACATTGACGTAAATGCCGGTGGAGAGCAGGGTTGTGGGCTTTCTTTAATAGCTGGACCAGATGGAGAAATTCTCCATGATGCTAACCTTGGAGAAGAATTCATGTTAATTGAAGTAGATTTTGATAAAGTCAGAAGGTGTAGAAAAAGAGGTCTCAAAGGGTTAGGGCAACCTATAAAAAGTTTTCGAGATGATCCTAAAAAAGATTTAGCAGAGACTTCAGACAACGATTATTTAGAGCAGTTAGGAAGCCTAGAGGTACCTAAAAAAGAATAATCACCATAAATTTAGTTCAAATTAATATACTGTCTTAATAAAAGGGGATTGAAGTGAAGAAAATTTTTTACCTGTTAATATTTTTAACAATAACAGTTTCTGATGTTGTAGCAGAAGAATCAGATTTACCTAATGGTCCTTTAGGCAAACCAGATTTAAATGGGGTATGGCAGGTACTTAATTCAGCCAATTTTAATCTAGAAGCACACGCTGCTAGTGCCTCTTTAGCTATGGTAGAAGGTCCAGTAGTTCCTGTTCCTCATCCAAGTACTGTTTTATTTGGGGCAGTTGGATCAGTTCCTGCAGGTCTTGGAGTTGTAGAAGGCGGGACCATTCCATATAAGAAGAGGGCTTTAAAGCAAAGAGATGAGAATAAAAAAAATTGGTTAGATAGAGACCCAGAAATCAAATGTTATTTACCCGGTGTGCCAAGAGCAACTTATATGCATTTACCATTTCAAATATTTCATAGTGAAAAGGCAATATTTTTTGCTTATGAGTATGCCGGAGCAGTCAGAAATATCTACCTTGATGATCCTGGCCCCGCTCCTGTAGATTCTTGGATGGGTCAATCATGGGGTTATTGGGAAGGTAATACTCTGGTAGTTGAGGTCTCAGGATTTAATGACCAAACCTGGTTTGATAGATCCGGAAATTTTCATAGTGATCAATTAAAAGTAACTGAAAGATACACTTTAATAAATCAACATATCATGAATTACGAAGCCACAATTGAAGATGAAAAAATTTTTACCAGACCTTGGAAAATTAATATGAATCTATATAAAAGAGTAGGTAAGGATGCTCAATTACAACAATTTAAATGTGTTGAATTTGTTGAAGAGCTAATTTATGGAAAGTGGCGTGGTGATTAACAAGATCAACTTTCAAAAGGTTTTGAAATATATATTTTCAATGCTTTTGTTATGTTCAAATCTTTTATTCACTGAAACAAGTAACCCCAATAAAACTTGGTATGGAGATCCCGATCTTCAAGGGATTTGGACCAATGCTACTTTAACTACTTTAGAAAGGCCCAAGCATTTTAAGGCACTGGAAGTCAATGAAGAGGAAGCAAGAAGTGCTGCAAATAAAGCCTCTGCAGACAGTTTTGCATACGACAATCAATATTTAGAAGGAGAAAGTCCTAAAGCGGGAAAGGATGTGGGCGGTTATAACACTGCTTGGATGGAACCGGGAGCAGAATTATTCCAGCTTTTTGGGAAATATAGGACCTCTATAATCGCCTACCCAAAAAACGGGAAGGTCCCTTGGGATCGCGAGAAAGCAAATAAGTTTTTTCAACAAAGGAGAAAAGATAGGTCTAAGAGAAGAGATCATCCAGAATTAAGGGGAGTTGGTGAAAGGTGTGTGGTCGGCTTTGGTTCAAGTGGAGGCCCACCGATGATGAATGTTTTGTATAACAATCACTATCAAATTGTCCAGTCCCCAGGTTACGTTATGATTATGGCAGAGATGGTTCACGATGCTAGGGTCATAAGATTAGATGGGAAGCACCCTCCAGAGAACATCACTCCTTGGCTTGGAGACTCAATTGGTCATTGGGAAGGAAATACTTTGGTCGTAGAAACTACTAATTTCAATCCACAACATACCTTTAGAGGAGGGTTAAGACATTTTTTTGCTATAACGTCTGGAGCAATTGTTACTGAACGATTTACAAGGATTTCTAAAGACCAAATTTTGTATAGATTTTATGTAGATGATCCTGATATTTATAGTCAGGTTTGGGCAGGAGAAATGCCCTTAAGGTCTGTTGAAGATAAGATTTATGAATATGCTTGTCATGAAGGTAATTATTCAATGGCTAATATACTAGCCGGAGCAAGAGAAGAGGAGAAGAGAAGGTGAAAAGTATAAAAGGAACCGTTTTATTTTTTTTAATTACAGTCTTTTCTTATGCAGAGGCGGGAGAGGTAATGACAACCTGGTTTGGTGACCCTGATCTTCAAGGAACTTGGACCAATGCCAGCTTAACCACTTTAGAAAGACCAGACAACTACACAAGTTTATTGGTGACAGAAGAGCAAGCCAATTCTGCAGCTACTCTCGCTGCTGATTTTACTGAAGCGATAGATAACCCCTATGAAGAAGGCGAATCACCCAAAGCCGGAGAAAATGTTGGCGGCTACAATACTGCTTGGATGGACCCTGGTACTCAGTTATTTCAAATAAATGGTGAATATAGAAGTTCAATCCTCACATACCCTGAAGACGGGAAACTTCCGAGGAAATGGATCACTTGGGGTATCGAAGCTCCTAGTATTTACCGCATGTTTACCCGTGCCAATCATCCTGAGCAACGGAGCTTAGGAGAGAGGTGTTTAGTCGGCTTTGGTTCTAGTGGCGGACCGCCTATGTTGAACGTTCTTTATAATAATAACTATCAAATTGTCCAATCGCCCGGTTATGTGATGATTTTGGTAGAAATGGTTCACGACGCCAGAATTATAAGACTCGAAGGGAGTCCTCTTCCTGACCATATAAAGCCTTGGTTAGGAGATTCTATCGGGCATTGGGAAGGAAATACTTTGGTAGTAAAAACAAAGAATCATCATTTACAACAACGTTTTAGGGGTGCTATACGACATCAAATTCTTATCACTGAGAATGCTGAAGTGACCGAAAAGTTTACAAGAACTTCAGCAGATGAAATTCTTTATGAATTTAGTGTAAATGATGATGTGGCTTATAAGGATGTTTGGAGAGGGGAGATGCCCTTAAGAAGAGCTGAAGGTAATATATATGAATATGCTTGTCATGAAGGCAATTATTCAATGGCGAATATACTTGCTGGGGCAAGAGAAGAAGAAAGGAGAAATCAATGAAAATCATAATTAGGATCATTTTTTGTTTAAGTTTTGGAGCCTTAACTCTTCAGGCCAATGCCCACCATGCGTTTACAGCTGAATTTGATCCCAAGGCTCCCATTAACATTACCGGAAAGGTTGTGAAAGTTGAATGGATCAATCCTCATGCTTGGGTACACGTGGAGGTTGAGGATGAAAAAGGAAAAATTATTTGGATGGTTGAGGGAGGAACTCCGAATACTCTCATTAGAAATGGAATTACTCGGGAAACATTGGTTCCAGGTACTGTGATTATTGTTAGAGGATATCAAAGTAAAGGACGTTTATGCTTACCTAGGTGCATAGCCAATGGTAGAGATGTTACCTTTCCAGATGGCAGTAAGGTATTTATGGGTTCTTCAGGTACTGGTGCTCCAAGAGATGGAGCTGATCCGAGAGACTCTAAAAGAAAGTAATTTCATAGAAATTAAATAAGTTATAGATGAAAAAACTGTTTTTATGCGTAATTTCCTTGTCGCTCTCTTACCAGATTGCAGCTTCCGAAATGGAAGGCCATACAGATATTCATGACGTAATGGCTTACGTCTTAGACCCTGCTGCAGAAGCAATTTGGGATTCAGCTGGCTATGTAATTACAGAAGAGGGTGAGGTGAATCTAGCACCAACAGATCAAGAAGGATGGGATAAAGTTAAAAATGGAGCCAAAGTAATTTCTGAAAGCTCTTACCTTCTTTCCCTGCCCGAAAGAGCATTAGATCAGACTCAGTGGATTGCTTTGTCAATGGCTTTAAAGGACATGGGAGAAAGAGCTTTTAAAGCAGCAGAAAATGAAGATGCTGAAGATTTATTTAAAATAGGAGCTGAGTTATATCAGGTATGTGTTGCCTGCCATCAAACATACTGGATTAAAGAGGAATAAATAATTCCTATTGTCAGATAATAAACATGTTGGAGATTGCTATATGGTTATCTGAGACTGAATGGAGTATAGCCTTACTCGAGTCTCTGTATTTATACCCCTGGATTGAATCTGCCCATGTTCTTTCTATTTGTTTTTTCATCGGAACTTTAATATTTGTTGATTTAAGATTAATGGGGGTTGTTTTTAATAAGTTACCCATATCAGAAATGAATACAAGGGTGCTGCCTTGGTCTATCTTTGGTTTCGGCTTAATGACAATAACTGGTTTGCTTCTCTTCTATGCAATACCAGTAAGAAGTTATCAAAATATATTTTTTAGATTTAAAATTTTTTTAATCCTTTTAGCTGGACTCAATGCTTTTTTATTTCATAGACAGATGTCGCTTGAAGGGAAAAAATGGGATGAAGGTCAAAACATCCCTAAAACCGTTCACCTAAAAGCTGCTGCTTCTTTAATTCTTTGGTCAGGGGTAATTGTTTCAGGCCGTATGATTGCTTACAACTGGTTCGATTGTGACAGACAACCGCAGCCTGAATGGGTTAATTGGGCAGCTGGTTGCGTTATGGAACTAAGCCTAACTGGGGGTTTTGATGGAATCTGACAGGTTATTCTTTTTATTTGATAGATTAGAGCAATCCTATATTGGGGAAGCAATTAGAAATTCTATTTGGATGTTTCCTGTCATCGAAGCTGTTCATTTAATTGGTTTAGCAATTTTAGGCGGATCAATATTAGTAGGAGATCTCCGACTTTTAGGCTTGTTACTTTCTTCAAAACCAATTCAATACGTAATAAGACAAACCACATTTATGCTTAAGCTAGGGTTAATTGTCCTAGTTTCAACAGGAATACCTCTCTTTCTAAGTGAGGCCATTAAATGCTATTACAGCAGAGCATTCTGGATAAAAATGAGTGCTTTAATGCTTGGATTAATATTTTTATTTTTTATCCGTAATCCTATCTGCCTATCTGCTGAAGAAGACTCCAGAAAATTTAAAATCATAGGGTCTATATCTATATCATTGTGGGCAATAGTTGCTGGATCAGGACGCTGGATAGGTTTTTCCTAGCAAAAGGTAATGATAAGGGGTGAAAAAGAACATGGTTAATTGGGGGATATTGGGAACCGGGATGATAGCCAGAGCTCTGGCAGTTTCTATGCAAGACAGTAGAGGATCACAGCTAAAAGCAGTTGCCAGTAGATCTATCGAGAAAGCTGAGAAATTCAGTGAAAAATATGACTGTTCTGCCTTAGAAGGTTATGAAAATCTGTTCAATGATATCGAGATAGACGCAATTTATGTGGCTACACCACACGATTCGCATTTTGACCTTACCTTGGCTGCTCTAAAAGCAAAAAAGTCAGTTCTTTGTGAAAAGCCGATGACCTTGAACTCTACAGAAGCTATGGTGCTCATAGAGGCTGCTAGAGAGAATGATGTTTTGTTAATGGAGGCCTTTATGTACAGAACTCATCCTCAAACCGACAAGATCCGTGAGCTGGTCAAAGAGGAATTTAAGGACATCCCTATAACCATAGAAGCTTCTTTTGGCTTTTCAGCTCAAGTGCCTGAAGAGCATAGGTTGGTTAACCCGGAACTTGGTGGTGGATCAATAATGGATATTGGTTGTTATCCAATGTCTATGTCTAGAATGATTGTCGGACACCAGAATGGAAAGCCTTTTTCGAACCCTGTTGCTATTGAAGCCAAGGGAGAGCTTTCATCAAGAGGTGTAGACTTAAATGCCACTGCTGAATTGTCATTCGATAACGGCTCTAAGGCTTTAATTAGTTCAGCTATAAACAAACCCCTTAAAAATTCTGTTCTTATTGCTAATGAAGAAAAATCTATATACGTTGCAGAACCTTGGCAATGTGGTGAACAAAACAATCGCCAATCTCAGATTATTTACAAGAGGAAAGGAAGAGAAGATGAAGTTATAGATTTTAAGGAAGAAAAAGGTGTTTTCACCTACGAAATAGACCACTTTGTAAGTCTTCTTAATCAAGAAAAAAAACAATCAGAAAAAATATCACATGCAGATAGTCATGGAAATATGGTTTGGTTAGATGCTTGGAGAAAGAATATTGGAGTTTATTATTCAGCGGATAATCCAGAGAACAGGAAATTTTCGCTTTTAGGGGAAACCGCCATAAAAGACAGAGAACCTATCTCTTCTGCTGCTTTGAGTGGGTTGGATAAAAAAGTTTCTAGAGTTGTTTTTGGCTGTGACAATCAATCAGGAACCGATCATGCCTTTGCAATGTTTGATCACTTCTTTTCTCTAGGGGGAAATGCTTTTGATACAGCCTATATATATAACAATGGAAAGAGTGATGTTTACTTAGGGAAGTGGATGAATCACCGAGGATTAAGAGATGAAGTAGTTGTTCTTGGAAAAGGTGCCCATACTCCTGATTGCTACCCTCATTTAATTAGACCTCAATTAGAAGAATCTCTAGATAGACTTAAAACTGATTATTTAGATATTTATTGTTTGCATCGAGATAATTTAGAAGTGCCCGTCAGTGAATTTATTGATGCTCTAAACGAACTGAAAGAAGAAGGACTGATAAGATTGATTGGAGCTTCTAATTGGTCTTTGTCTAGATTCTCAGATTCTTTTTTTTATGCAGAAAAAGAAAACAAAGAGACTTTCAGTATTTTAAGTAATAACTTTAGTTTAGCGCGAATGTTGGATCCGGTTTGGCCGGGTTGTGAAAGTTGTTCTGAAGAAGACTTCAAAGATTTTTTAAGGAAAAAGCAGGTAGCTATTTTCCCTTGGTCTAGCCAAGCAAGAGGGTTTTTTCTTGATCACCAAGAATTTGAGGGTTCTTTACATGGAGCCAACCCTAATCAACAAGAACAAAACAGAGTTTGGCAAAATATAGAGAATTTAGAAAGAAGAAAACGATGCTTCTCGCTAGCAAATGACAAAGGTGTTGAACCAATAGAACTGGCTCTAGCTTTTGTATTAAACCAAGATTTTCCTTCCTTTCCTTTGATAGGACCTAGAAATTTCTTTGAAACTAGAAGTTCTCTTAAAGCCTTGGAAATTAATCTCAGTCAGGAAGAAAGAGATTGGCTAGATCTTCAGAGCACTTAATACAATAATAACCCTAGAAATTTTATAGGATTGATTTAGCATAAGAGAGTGTTTAGGGTTGTTACTTTTTTGGTTTCTGCATTGTTAGTTAGTTGCGGAGGAGGAGGATCGGGAAGTGATAATTCTGTTAATGTTATTCCTCCAATAACTCCCACACAAACTACTGGTTGTTCGGTTAGCTTCGAGGCTGGTCCATTCACAAAAGTTTGGCCTGGCCTGTCTTGGGAAACAGCAACCCCAGAATCTCAAGGAATGTGCCCAGACAACATAAATGAAGCAATGGACTATGCTTTTCAAGACGGTAATTTTACTGGAGCAGTCATAGTCATTCGAAATGGTTACATTGTTGCTGAAAGATATGCTGATGACAGAATGGCAACGGATTTAGTAACCAGTTGGTCTGTTGCAAAAAGCTTTACTAGTGCACTAATAGGTAAGGCCTTGGACGAAGGTTTGATTAGTAGTTTAGATCAACAGGTATCTGAATTTATTCCTGCTTGGAAAAATACAGATAAGGAGGTTATAACTCTCAGGCAATTGATGACAGTTAAAACCGCTTTAGAATTGTTAGACGGAGGGGATTTTTATGGCGAAGAAGATCAACTCCAAGTATCCATTGATAGAAATTTAATAGGTCAACCTGGGGAGCAGCTCTACACCTATTCTAATTCAGACGTAATGTTAGCGGGAGAGGTGGTCAGATCAGCCACTTCCATGACACCAAAGACCTATTTAGATCAAAAAATTGGCAGTGTTATACGTTTCTCTGGAGAATGGTGGCAAGATACTAAGGGTCACATACTGACTTATTGTTGTCTTGATTCCACCGCAAGAGATTTTGGAAGATTCGGGCTTCTATATGCTAGAAATGGAGAGTGGGAAGGGCAAGAGATTTTATCTGATAATTGGATTACAGAGAGTACCGCTCCAGCACTTTCAGGACAATATGGATTTTATTGGTGGCCAGCACCAAATACTGGGTTTACAGCTCTAGGGGTTCAAGGACAAATTGTAGCTGTATATCCTGCTGAAGATTTAGTGATAATGCGTTTTAGTTCTTATACTAGGATGGGGGATGGAAGTGTTGTTAGAACAGGGGGGAATTATCATGCAACCACTGAACCTGCCAACTTTGAAAGTAATACTCTTATAGATAACGTCCTTGAGGCTCTTGAATAAATAGATAGATTTTAAAAATTTCTTGGGAACTATAAAGAAAATTGTTAATCTATATTTTAGGTTGTTCTGTATTTGATTTAGTACAAGGGGGATCAAATATCAGGTAGTTCTATTACCCTTCAAAGGAGGTGGTCCAAATTAGTATATATTTATTAGCAGGAATTACAGGAGGTGCCTTCTGACACGGGGTAACCCCGGTTCCGGCTACCATGAACAATAGATTGGTAGTTTAGAAGACAGTTGAGATACTTCTTCTAAAAGAGCCCCGCTCAAAGCGGGGTTTTTTTATTTAATATCTCAAGATTCCAATTAGAAGAGGTAAGATAAATATGAATTTATTACATAGATTTTTTACCTAAAATTAATAAGAAAGTGTAATCTCGAGATACATTTTTTAAAAAACTTGAGGAACTTTTCAGAATGAAAACAAAATTGCTTATTGGACTGGGTGTTTTTGTCATCTTAATTATTGGAATGGGTCTTGGGTATCAAGGAACAAAGACAATAGCTAAGGACTACTTTTTAAAGGATTTAATTCCGTCTGCTACTTTGGATGAGAAAGATGCTTTCGTAGAGAGCGTATCTTTAGATGGAGACTTTCAACCAAAGAAGCTTTTAGAAAATACAAAAAAAGCAAAAAACGTCATATTTCTCATTGGTGATGGAATGAGTGTCAGTCAAGTGACCGCTTATAGACTTTTAAAAGGTGGAGTGAACTCAAGAATTGCAGTGGATAAATTCCCTTATTCAGGAATAGTGTTAACACATGCTGAAAACGCAATCATTACAGATTCGGCTTCTTCAGCTACTGCATACAGTACTGGCTTCAAAACAAATAATGGCGCTTTGGGGATGGATTCTGAAAAAAACAACTTAGAAAATCTAACTGAAACACTCGATAGGCATGGATTTGTAAGTTCTCTATTAGCAACTTCTGAAGTGACTCATGCCACTCCTGCTGCTTTTGCTGCTCACGTAGACTTAAGATGGAAGACTGATGAAATAAGCATCCAGATGATGGAATCTAATGTCGTTACCATTTTGGGCGGAGGTAGACACTTTTTCTTGCCTGAAGAAGAAGGCGGTAAGAGAAAAGATGAAAGAAATTTGCTAGAGGAAGTTAATTCTTCTCATGTTGTTTTAACAACAAAAGAAGACATGTTTAATTTTAACAACAACAAACGAGGCAAGATTGTTGGCCTTTTTGCTGATGAGCACTTAAGAAGCCTAGACACGCCTGAGAATCATAATTATGAACCTTCTTTGAGTGAAATGCTTGAGTTTGCAGTTAAACGTTCTGATAAATATATAGAGGAAGGTTGCAAAGGGTTCTTTGTCATGGGAGAAGGATCTCAAGTCGATTGGGCCGGTCATTCCAATAACTTAGAATACCTCAAACGTGAAATGAATGATCTAGATACTGCTGTTGAATGGGCTTTAGAGTTTGCAAAAGCAAACAAAGATACTTTGGTGGTCGTGACCGCTGATCACGAAACAGGAGGTCTGCTCATAGAGCCGTCAAATCCTGCAGACTATGGCGGTAATGAGGTTAAATTTTCATTCAACACTGCTGTAGGCAGAGGCACTCATACCGGTGTGCCGGTACCTGTTTATGCTTATGGCCCAGGCGCTGAAAATTTTACTGGAACTTTAGATAATACGGATGTCTATAAGGCTATTTTAGCCTCATTGGAAACAGGTTCTAATTCAGGAAGTTGTGTCCAATAAAAAAATTAAAACGGATAAAAAATATTTTTGGGAGAGAAGTAATGAGAGAAAGAAAATTTTGGGGATGGGGATTTCAAGATCAGGTACTTTCGAAGGAAGAAGAAGAAAGTGTTGAAAAAAGAATTGCACAAAATTTTGGTCTTAATGAAGTAGAAGCCTTACCCATACCATTAGCTAAGGATATTGAATTACCCAAAGCTAAGGTTATACCACCTGAAACTTTAAAGAATATTCTTTCAGATGATCAAGTCGAAAGGCTTAATCATACTTATGGCAAATCATTCCCTGATGTTGCAAGAGCAATGCTGGGTTTATTTCCTAACCCACCAGATCTTGTAGCTTTCCCTAATAACCAGGAAGAAGTAGTAAACATCTTAGATTGGGCCAACGAGAATAATATTGCAGTTGTTCCTTACGGTGGAGGATCCAGTGTTTGCGGGGGAGTGGAGACTGATGTAGGCGATGATTATTCAGCAGTTATCTCTCTTGATCTAAGAAACCTAAACCAAGTTCTAGAAATAGATAAATCAAGTAGGGCGGCTCGAATTCAAGCTGGTATTTTTGGTCCTGCCTTGGAAGACGAACTAAAAAAATCTAATCTGACATTAAGGCACTTTCCTCAAAGCTTTGAACATTCAACTCTAGGAGGGTGGATAGCTACTAGGTCAGGAGGTCATTTTGCTACTCTTTACACACACATAGATGATTTTGTTGAATCCACTACCATGGTTACTCCTAGTGGTGTTATTGAGTCAAGAAGATTACCAGGCTCTGGAGCAGGCCCAAGCCCAGATCGAATGGTGATTGGTTCTGAAGGTATATTAGGTGTAATAACTGAAGCCTGGATGAGATTACAAGAAAGGCCTAACTTTCGAGCTTCTTGCCCTGTCTTATTTGATGATTATGAAGATGCTTTGAATGCAACTAGGCTTATAAGTCAGTCTGCCTTATTTCCTGCGAATTGCCGGCTTCTCGATGCTAATGAAGCTCTTTTTAATGGTGCAGGAGATGGTTCTAAACATTTACTTATACTGTCGTTTGAGTCGGCTGATCACGACATGGATGCATGGCTAAAAAGATCTTTAGAGATTGCTTCTGAAGCAGGGGGGCAATACGAACTACCTGAAGAAAGGAAAGAGGATGCCCATAAATCAGGAGCTTCCGGAACGTGGAGAAATAGTTTTATTAGAGCACCTTATTACCGAGAAGCATCAGTAAGGAGAGGTATCATTCAGGATACTTTTGAAACTTCTATAACTTGGGATAAAGGATTTGAATTTATTGAAACTTTAAAAGAAAGGGCTTCAAAAGCAATAAAAGAAATTACAGGCAAAGAATCAACTGTAACTTGTCGTTTAACTCATACTTATCCAGATGGATTAGCTCCATACTTTTCCTATACAGCCTACGCCACTCCTTCAACCATGATAGATGTTTGGAAAAATATTAAGATAGCTACTAATCAAATCTGCGTTGAACATGGGGGTACAGTCACTCACCATCATGCAGTGGGACGAGATCATCGTGTTAAGGGCTATGACTTGCAAAGACCCGAGGGGTTTAAAGACATGTTGGTATCAGCTAAATTAGGAGTTGATCCTAGATCAATTATGAACCCAGGAGTACTAATAGATCCCAAAGGAAAAAAGCATAAGCATTGGATGGAAGATTAAGGTTAAATGCAAAAAAAGAACCTTTCTGTCATAATTTAAAAAATTCGGAGGTTATTATGGACAAACAAGCTACTTTTTCAGAAATGAAGTATGGAACTGCTGAAGATTACGCAATAATCGCAGAACAGGGATCTAAACATGCTAGTGAGTTACCTAATAGAATTATGGATCACCTAAATCTACTTAAAGGTGGTACTGGAGGATTTGCGGTCGATAGATTTACTCATAGCATACAAACTGCAAGCAGGGCACATCGAGATGGCAAGGATGAAGAATACGTAGTTTGTGCATTACTTCATGACATAGGGGACTCAATTTCTTCAGCCAATCATGCTGATTTAGCAGCAACTATGTTGGAGCCTTTTGTCTCTGAAAAAAATTTTTGGATTGTTAAACATCATGGCATATTTCAAGGTTATTATTTCTTTGAGCATATGGGGCTTGATAAAAATATGAGAGATCAATTTAAAGATCATGAATACTGGAATGATTGTGCTGAATTTTGTGCTAAATACGACCAAAATTCTTTTGATCCTGAATACGAAAGTTTACCAATAGAGGAATTTATTCCGATGGTCCATAACGTGTTTGCTAAGCCAAGAAACTCCATTTATAAGAAAAGAGATTATTAGTTTCAACATTTTTAATGGATAAGATTGATGCTCTTATCAAAGAACTTACTTTAGAAGAGAAAGTTTCAATTTTGTCAGGCTCTGATGCTTGGCACACCACCCCTGTAGAAAGACTCTCAATACCTAGAGTTAAGATGACCGATGGGCCTAATGGGGCTCGTGGAGACGGTGGCAGTAAAGTTTCTTCTGCTTGTTATCCTAACGGTTCAGCCATTGCTTCTACTTGGGATACAGAACTAATAGAAGCTCTGGGTAAATCTCTGGGAAGAGAAGCAAAGAGTAAAGACGCAGATGTATTACTGGGTCCTACGATTAATATCCATAGACATCCTTTGGGCGGAAGACACTTTGAATGTTATTCAGAGGATCCGTTTTTAACTGGAGCGGTTACTGTAGCTTATGTAAAAGGGGTTCAATCCCAGGGTGTTGCTGCTTGCATAAAACACTTTGTTGGTAATGATACTGAATTTAAAAGACATTCTGTTAGTTCTAATATTAAGCCTAGGGCACTTAGAGAGATTTATCTATTGCCGTTTGAGATGGGAGTTAAACAGGGCGGAGCTTTAGGAGTGATGTCTGCTTACAATCAGCTAAATAATACATATTGTTCTTCTAGCGAAGAGCTTTTAATTAATATTCTTAAAGAGGAATGGAATTTTCCGGGTTATGTTGTCAGCGATTGGGGGGCAGCTTTACAAACTATTGAAAATGCTAATGGAGGATTGGATTGTGAGATGCCGGGACCTGCAAAAACCTGGGGAGAAAATCTCGTAAAAGCGGTAAAAGATAATAAAGTTAAAGAAGCTACTATTAATGACAAAGTAACAAGAATTCTCAGAGTGGCAGAATTTACTGGTCGTCTACAGAATCCAGAAGAAAAACCTGAAGAGTCAAATGACTTAAAAGAGGACAGAGAGTTAATTAAGCTGGTCGCAGCTGATTCAATGGTACTTCTTAAGAATGATGGGGTATTGCCTTTTAACAAATCTGAAATTAAAACACTAGCTGTTATAGGTTCTAACGCTGAGAAAGGGCAATTCATAGGAGGGGGTAGTGCGACAGTAAAACCACATTATGTAGTGCACCCTCTAGAAGGTTTAGAACAAAACCTTAAAGAAAACCTATCGGTCAAATACGCAAAAGGCTGCCATATTCATAAATTCCTGCCCGCAATAGAACAAGAGCTCATCAATTGCCCAAAAACTGGAAAATCTGGTTTTTTGGTAGACTTTTACAAAGGTGAAGATTTTGGCGGAGAAGTTCTAAAATCAACTGTAATGACCGGAGGAAGATTCTGGGCGTTAACTGGTTTTGGTGTAGATGTCGCTTCAAAAATGAAATCTCCATCTTTATCAGTAAGATTTAGCGCAACATTACAACCCAAGGTTTCAGGAGAGCATACTTTTGAGTTGGTTAGCATCGGGCCTGCTCGTCTAAAGATTGATGGAAAAGAGATAGTTGACAACTGGACTTCTCAGGAACCTGGTGACGCCTTTTTCTCTTATGGCAGTGCACCACGAAGATCTTCAGTTAATTTAGAGGCAACAAAAGAATATTTAGTTGAAATTGAATATAAATGGGCAGGAAGATTTCCTGCGGTACAGATTGGAATGCTTCAACCTGATGAAGAAGATTTAATAGAACAAGCAGTTTCTTTAGCCAAAGAAGTTGATGCGGTGGTCATGGTAGTAGGAACGAATTCTGATTGGGAAACTGAAGGAAATGATAGATCAACGCTTCAGCTTCCTGGAGACCAAGACGAACTAATAGATAGAGTGGTGAAAGCGAATCCAAATACTGTGGTTGTTGTAAATACTGGTTCGCCTATCAGCATGCCTTGGATTAAAGACACGAGATCAATTCTTCAATGTTGGTTTCCTGGTCAAGAGTTTGGTAACGCCTTATATAATATTCTCTTTGGGGAAGTTAATCCTTCAGGGAAGCTGCCAACCACTTTTCCCAAAAGTTTAAAAGACACACCAGCTTTTAATCACTACCCTGGAGAAAATCTACAAATGGATTACCTTGAAGAAATTTTTGTAGGTTATCGTTGGTATGAAAAAGAAAAAATAAAACCTTTATTTCCTTTTGGATTTGGACTTTCTTACACAAGTTTTGAGTATTCAAACTTGAGAATAATTCCACCCAAGCAGGAAGATTCAGCAATCGCTTTTTCTTTCAAAGTAACTAATACAGGTGGTATTAGAGGAAAGGAAGCAACTCAATGTTATGTCAGCGTTCATAATTCTTCGATTGAAAGAGCACCTAAGGAACTTAAAAGATTTTCTAAAGTTGATTTAGAAGTTGGTGAGACTAAAGAGCTTACTTTTGAGTTAACTGAAAGAGACCTTTCTTACTGGAATGAAAGTGCAGGGAGTTGGGCAGTTGAACCAGCAGAATATAGAATTCATGTAGGAGGTTCTTCTGAAGAAACCCCACTTGAAGCATCGACTTGGTTGGGCTAAGTACTACTTAGCAGTTATGCCACCATCAACTATTAATTCAGTCCCAGTAATAAAAGAGCTGTCATCTGAGGCCAGAAATACAGCAGTTTGAGCAATTTCTTCAGGCTTACCAAATCTTCCTAAAGGGTGGAGTTCAGAAACTTGAGCTCTCGCCTCATTATCTCCTGATCCAGTTTGCTCGATTATAGTATCAACAACTTGTGACCCCATTAAGGTATCTATTACTCCAGGGTGAATGCTATTTGCTCTTATGTTGTACTCGAGAGAAGCACACTCTAAGGCAGTGCTTTTTGTAAATAGTCTGACCGCCCCCTTTGAAGCTGTGTAAGCGCCATGATTAGGACTTCCCCCTAAACCAGCAATGGAGGACAAGTTAATAATGGACCCGCTAGATTCTCTTTTCATGGATCTTTTTTTAATTTCTGGAATGGCTGCTTTGGTTCCTAAGAAAACCCCTTCGACATTAACTGAAAACATTTGCTTCCAGGCCTCAAGAGAGGTTTCTTCTATTGGTCCATTAAAATAAATTCCCGCATTATTTACCAGAATGTCCAGACCTCCGTAAGTATCAGAACAATGGAGAATTGCATTACTCCAGTCTGTTTCCTTGGTTACATCATGTTTAACAAAAGTAGCTTGATATCCTTTGCTTGTTAATTCTAAGGCTTTATCTTCCCCTTCTTTATCTAATAGGTCACTAATGACTACCTCAGCACCAGCTGCACACATAGCATCCGCAATGGCTCCGCCAATACCTCTGGCACCTCCAGAGATTAAAGCTATCTTATCTTTAAGATCAGCCAAAACTTAAACCTTCTCAGGTGCTCCCTTTTCAGACACTTCATCATCATGGTGTTTTTTTGCTTCAAGCAATTCAGGCATCAATGCATCAAGTTGTTCTATAGTCCAAAGATTTTCAGTAGTGAAGGATTTAATGACAGCAGGTTGTTGCATGATGCCCAGGGTTCCTGCTTGAGAATGAATAATTTGGGAGGTCACATTGTCAGCAGCAGCAGAGCACAACCAAGTTACAACAGGAGCTATTTGTTCAGGTCCTTGAGTCCAGTCATTTTCATCGTACTTTCTTCCTGCTGCTTCTATTAAGTCAATAGTAAGTCGGGTAGCTGCTCCAGGAGATATGGTATTTACTGTGCATTTATATTTTGCTACTTCCAAAGCTAGTGACCTTGTGAAACCAGCTATACCTGCTTTAGCCGCTCCGTAATTGGTTTGACCAAAATTTCCAAATAAACCAGACACAGAAGACATGTTTAAAATTCGACAGTTCAGCCTGTTGTCATCTCGTATATATCTCACAAAAGGGCGTGTGCAGTTGTAATGTCCTTTTAAATGTACTTCCATGATTCCATCCCATTCACTCTCTTCCATGTTGTATAAAGTCTTGTCTCTTAGAATGCCTGCATTATTGACCAGAATATCCATTGCTCCGAATGAATCGATGCAAGTTTGAAAAATACCTTGCCCGCCTTCAACTGTCCCCACAGTGTCATAGTTAGCTGAAGCTTCTCCTCCTAAATCTTTGATTTCTTTGACAACTTCATCTGCTATTTTTCCTTCACCCGTACCGTCTCTGTCTCCCCCTAAATCGTTGACAACTACTTTTGCTCCTTCTTTTGCAAAGCTGAGACAGATTTCTCTTCCTATTCCTCTACCAGCTCCAGTTACAGCTGCTATTTTTCCATTTAATACACCCATGATTCTCCCTTTAAATATTTTTTCTTCACTTTATTTTATCTTAATCATTTATAAGAAAAATAATAATATCAAAGAGCGCTTGTATTTAATCTAATTTATACAGCAAAATGATCACAACAAGGATTAATGAATGGCGGAACAGGAAGTAAAAGCTCAAGGGGCTAGTTTAAATACCATGCTTACCTTCGGTATAGGGAGTATGACTGTTGGTATCAAAAATAATTTACTAGGAACTTTTTTATTAATTTATTTTAATCAAGTCTTAGGTTTACCAGCAATTTTAGCAGCTTCAGCCATGGCTATTGCGCTTGTTGTTGACGCAATTTCTGATCCTATAGTAGGTATTTGGTCAGATCGAGTGAGATCAAGATGGGGAAGGAGACACCCCTTCATTTATGCAGCGATCATTCCTTTTGCCCTTTCTTACTATTTTATTCTACAAAACCCAGGATCTGTTTCTGCTGGTGAAATTACAGAGAGTGAGTTGTTCACGAGATTACTAATCTTGATGATCATTATGAGGTTGTCGATGACTTTCTACGAAGTACCCCGAGCCGCTTTACAACCTGAATTGACAAAAGACTACGATCAAAGAAACCAGATTTCAGGAATAAGTATGGCTTTCGGCTGGATAGGAGGGGCAGGAATGGCATCCATTGCGTATGCCTTCTTTTTTGTGGAAACTCCTGATTTTCAAGGATCTAGAGCTTTTCTTAGACCAGAAGCTTTTCAGATACTGGCTTTTTGGGGCGGACTAACTCTTTTCCTCTCAGCTGTTATATCCAATATAGGATTACATAAGCATATACCTAATCTACATGTTCCCGAAGCAAGAAGTATAGATGTAACAAAATTTTTGAAAGAGGGACTTGAAACAATTAATAATAGATCTTGGATTGTGCTTTTCTTCGCAGGTATTGTTTATTCTCTTTTGGTTGGACTAGGCTCAAATGCAGGTATGTATCATAATCTTTATTTTTGGCAATGGACTCCTTCAACTATAGCTATCTTCCCTACTGTCGGTGTTGTCTGTGTTGTCATTGTTTCAATGCTTGCAGGTACAATTGCTAGAGGTAGAGATAAGAAAAGGATAGCAGTAGGCATATTCCTAACTTCCATAATCACTGGACCTTTGCCGGTAGTCCTGAGATTACTGGATCCTCATTTTTCAGCTACTTTGTTTCCAGCCAATGGTACTGATGCATTGTGGTGGATCATGATTTCACACTATGCTTTTGAAGTCTGTCTTGGCTCTCTTGGGTTTATTTTTATTGGATCCATGACCATGGAGATTGTTGAAGACGTTGAAAAAAAGACAGGCAGGAGAGAGGAAGGATTATTAGGAACTGTTAACACCTTTGTGCAAAAGTTTGTTGGGGCAGGCGGAGTTTTTGTTTCAGGTGTTATTATTTCTTACGTTGGTTTTGATGTAGCTGGAGTAACTTTTGAAGAGCTGACTGGGCCAGTCATTGATAGATTTGCAACAATACACGTGATACTAGGGGCTACTTTGCCATTTATTTCGACATTGTTAGTTCTTCTATACAACATAGATAGAAAGGGTCATTTAGAAAATATAGAAAACTTAGGGTATACAGAAGAGAGCTAATGTTTTTCTTTCCCTTTTCTGACGACAACCCTACACAAAATACACCTTATGTAACTTACTTCCTCATTGGGGTATGTTGCTTTATTTTTTTGTGGCAATTCACTTTACCTCCGCAGTTATTTGAATCGGCTGTTTACAATTTTGGAGTTGTACCGGCATCACTTTTGGGATCAAAAGAAGGCTACTTACCGGCGACCACGACCATCTTTACTTCCATGTTCATGCACGGCGGGTGGATGCATCTGATTGGTAACATGCTTTTTCTTTGGATATTCGGCGACAATGTAGAAGACTCCATGGGCAGGGTAAAATTTATCATTTTTTATTTATTAGCAGGAATCGCTGCTGCTTATACTCAAGCATTCATTGACCCTTCTTCAGAAATACCCATGATAGGGGCCAGTGGTGCCATCGCCGGAGTCTTGGGTGCTTATCTTCTTCTTCATCCAAAGGCCAATGTAAATGTACTTTTATGGATAATAATTTTTATAACAGTTATTAGAGTCCCTGCTTCCATAGTTTTAGGATTTTGGATAATCAGCCAATTTTTCTATTTTGGATTATCTACAGGTGGAGAAGGAGGGGTAGCTTATTTTGCTCACATTGGAGGGTTTATTGCGGGGATGGCTTTAATCCCGTTTTTTAAGAACACAGAAATTCCTTTATGGGAGCAGTCTCAAACTAAAGCCTTTGAAACCCGAGATTTTGACTTGCAAGAATTAATCCCAGGAAATAAAGTTGATGACTTCATGGAAGACTTTATAAAGGATGCGGATGAGAGAAAGAAACATTAGAGATGAGAATAAGATTTATATTTAAATTATTGGGAATCACGTTTGTTGTTGGGTTAATCACAATCGGCATTTATGCATTAGGGGTTCAATTTAACTGGTATGGACAGCTTGAGGATAAAGGTCAATTAGTAGATGACTCTTATCCTGAAAAACTTTTATTGGAAAAGAAACAAGTTCAACTGAAAGTTAATCCTTCGCCGAAGCAAATCCTTTTTGGCGATACTCATGTTCATACTACTTACTCTACTGATGCCTTTTTATGGAGCCTACCGATTTTAAATGGGGAGGGGCCTCATCCAATTTCTGATGCTTGTGATTATGCTAGATTTTGTGCAGCTTTAGATTTTTGGGTTACAACAGATCACGCTGAAGCTTCTACTCCTAGAAAATGGAAAGAAATCAAAGAGTCGGTTAGGCAATGTAATGCTCCTGCTGATGTGAAGGATCCTGATATGGTTACTTTCTTGGGTTACGAGTGGACTCAAGTAGGACTTTATGCTGAAGACCATTATGGGCATAAAAATGTGATGTTTCTCGATATAGAAGAGGGTAAAGTTCCCTTACGACCTATTGGAGCTGGTGGAGTTGCTACCGATGGAATGCGTGAAACAATTGGTGCTATAGCAGGTCAATTCAAACCTTTAGCTTTTCTAGATTTTAAGAATCGTCATAGATATTTCAATTTCATTAACTTTACCCAGGAATTCTCAGGGATCCCTCATTGCGAACTAGGAGTTGATTCATCTTTATTGCCTGAAGATTGTTATGAATATGCACACACCCCAGTTGAACTGTTTACTAAGCTGAACCAATTAAATTTCCCTTCAATAGTAATACCTCATGGAAATACTTGGGGATTTTACTCTCCACCTTTGACCAGTCTGGATAAACAATTACAAGAAGGATTCCATGACGAAAATGTTCAACTTCTTTTTGAAGTCATGTCTGGTCATGGAAACTCTGAAGAGTACAGGCCCTGGAGAGCAGCTACACTCAATGAAGATGGTTCTTTAGGATGTCCTGAACCTACAAACGAATATTTTCCCAGTTGTTGGAGAGCAGGAGAAATCATTGCTGAAAGATGTCTGGCTGAAGGGAACCCTGAGACCGTATGTCAAACCAGAGAACTTGAAGCCAGAAACAATCATTTAGCTTTGGGGGCATCAGGCTACTTAGCAATACCTGGAGTTGAAATAGAAGATTGGTTAGATTCAGGTCAATGTAAAGATTGTTTTATACCTTCATTTAATTATAGGCCTGCTGGTTCTGGGCAATATGCTTTGTCTCTTACTAACTTCCAACAAGATCAGCCTAAAAGGTTTAGATTTGGTTTCATCGCTTCGAGTGACAATCATCGAGCTCGCCCTGGTACCGGCTATAAGGAAAAAGACAGGTTTGTAATAACTGAAGCTAATGGCCCATCAAGCGATGCGATAGCCGAAGTTTTTTATCCCAAGTCACAGCCTAACTCAGAATCTTTAGATTTTGGTGGGAGAGAAGGGCTAATAGGAATGGGTTTCAGGGCCTTTGAAGTTGAAAGACAAGCATCATTTTTCACTTCGGGAGGTTTGGCTGCCGTTCATTCATCAGGAAGGGATAGGCAATCCATTTGGGACTCTATGATAAGGAAAGAAACTTATGGCACTAGCGGAGATAGAATCTTACTTTGGTTTGATCTAGTCAATGGGGAAGAAAGAATCTCTATGGGGGGAGAAATTTCTACAACTGAAAATCCAAAATTTATTGTTAAAGCTATTGGATCTCTTAAACAAAAACCTGGCTGTCCTGATTATAGTGACACCAAGATCACTAAAGAAGATATAGCTAGGATTTGTAAAAATGAATGTTACAACCCTTCAGACGAAAGAAAGATTATTACAAGAATTGAAGTAATTAAGATTTCTCCTCAAATAAATCCAGGAGAAAAGGTCGATAATCTTATTGAAGATCCATGGAAAGTTATAGACTGTCCTTTAGATCAAAATGGCTGTGAAATAAGTTTTGAAGACACAAGTTATTCTGAGAACCAAAGAGATGTGTCTTTTTATGTCCGCGCCATTCAAGAACCTTCCCCATCTGTTAACGCAAAGAATATAAGGTGTGAATACAATGAAAAAGGCGAATGCATAAAAGTAAACATGTGTTATGGAGACAATCGAACGGCAAAAGATGATGACTGCTTATCAATGATAGAAGAAAGAGCCTGGTCTTCCCCTATATACGTTGATTACCTTTAAATTATTATTTATTTACTTGGCTTAAGGATTCATTCACCAGATCAACTAAATCATTAACGCCTACAGCCTCACCAGCTATCTTTACTAACTCCAGAAAAGAACCATTAGATTGAGATGGGGTTATGTTTGTGTTCTTGATGCAGGATCTTGCTATCTGAGCAATTAGAAGAAAACTGAAAGCATTTGTAGGTCTTCCTTTTTTATCTTTTAAGTTAGCAACAGTTTTTTCTGAAGCAGAACCCAGGCTTTGTAGGCTTTTGGTTAGGCCAGATAAATATTTATAGTCTAAGTCATTTGATATATGACTTTGGAGCAAAAATGATCTTGCACCCGGAAATAACTTACTTAAATTTTCAGACAGCATTTCAGCCTGTAATGAGATTTCATCCAACTGAATCCTTATATCTGTATAACTGGGTGCTCTTCTAAAAACTGTTTCCTCGAATTTATAAGTAGTGATGGCATTTTCTAAATCTGTAATGAGTCCAGGTGGTAAATCAGGAATTATTTTTTTTAATTTTGTGAGTAATCTTGAAGGCAATTTATACGGGTTTTTAAAATTAAGCTCTTCCCCTGATAAGCTTGAGATTTTTCGATATTTACTTTTAGGCATTTACTACATATTAATATATGGTAGCGATCTTATGAAGGGGAATGATTGAATTCATGGAAGACGTAAATCAAAAGTCAAAACTTTCCCTTTCAACTAAATTTTTCTACGGATTCGGTTCGATATCATTTGGAATAAAGAATAACGGATTCAGTTATTTTGTTTTGTTCGTCTACAGTTCCGTACTTGGCTTACCAGCTTGGATGGCTGGCCTAGCTTTAAACTTAGTCTTAATAGCTGATGCCATTACAGACCCATTGGTAGGTTATTACTCAGATAGGCTCAGATCTAGATGGGGAAGAAGACATCCTTTTATGTATGCTGCCGCATTGCCCGTAGCAATTACTTATTTCTTTCTATGGACTCCTCCAGACAGCCTTACTGATTGGCAGCTTTTTTCTTACTTACTGGTTTGTGCAATCATTATTAGAGTTTTTATAACCTTCTATGAAATACCTTCAGTGTCTTTAGGTCCTGAGCTAACTGATAATTATGTAGATAGAACTTCTTTAATGGCGTATAGATACTTCTTTGGGTGGTTTGGAGGCTTAACAACTTACAACTTAGTTTGGTTTTGGTTTGGACCTAGAAATATAACAGCTGAGTATGCGGACGGTAGGTATAACCCCGATGCATGGTCTGAGTATGGATTAGTGGCTGCCATATTAATCTTTATAGGGATTATTGTTACAAGCATAGGTACTCATAAACACATTCCAAATCTCATAGAACCGCCACCAAGAAAAATTAGATTGACGGATGTTTTTAAGGAATTGTTTGAAACTCTATTAGCAAACAGATCGTACATATTCCTTTTTATCTCTGGTTTATTAGTGGCTGTAGCTGGAGGAATAGAAGCTGCTTTCTCTGTTTATTTCGATAGTTATTTTTGGGAATTAGACACCAATGAGATGTTAATAAGAGGCTGTTGTATTTATCTTTCACCAATCATAGCTTTAATCTATGCCCCGAAGCTATCAGATAGATTTGGTAAGAAACAGACAGTAATGTCTGTTTGGGCCTTCCAAATATTCTTTGCTGCCCTTCCTTTTGCTTTGCGTTATATAGATTTAACTTACGGAACTTCAATCCTGCCACTTAATACAAACGAAGAAAATCCAACTTCTTGGCTTTTAACTTTTCTGTGTGTTCATGTAGTTATAAATGTAGCAGCCGGCATAATTGTTTTCTCAACCTTGAGTTCTATGTTAATGGATTTAGTTGAAGATATTCAGCTTGAAACAGGGAGGAGGGAAGAGGGAGTCCTTTTTTCAGCTAGAAGTTTTGCTGATAAAGCTGTAAGTGGATTAGGTCTTACTTTTGCAGGCGTTATTCTAACGCTTATTGCTTTCCCTGAGTCTTCAGTAATAAGAGAAACTTACAACGGAATAGTGCCCGAAACTATTTTAGCTAGTTTAGCTCTCTGGTATATACCCATATGTATAGTTTCTTTTAGCGCAGCCTTGCTTATGGTCCAAGGCTATTCTTTGAGCAGAACAGAACATGAAGATAATGTAGCCAATCCAGATACCAAAGTCTGGAAAGGTGATTAGATTGTTATATGAAACCAATCTAAACACGCCTATGGGCCAGATAGGATTACTTGCAAATGATTCATTTCTAATAGAGTTAAGTCTGCTAGGTTTAAAAGGACTTAGTAGTAGGGGTAAACCAGAAAAAGAAAGATTTAAAGTTGAGATAGAGGAGTTAACTCAATATTTCTCTAAGAAAAGAAATTCTTTCACCTTTAAAATTCAAATTGGCGGAACTGATTTTCAGAAATCAGTCTTCAATAGAATGAAAACTATTAAATACGGCAAGGTTTTAACTTACAAAGAACTTGCTGCAAAAATAGGTAAACCAAAAGCATACAGAGCAGTAGGAAGTGCTTGTGGGGCTAACAGAATACCGATAGTTATACCTTGTCACAGAGTAGTCTCTTCAACAGGATTAGGGGGTTTTGGAGGCGGTTTAGAACGTAAAAAATTTTTACTTAACCTAGAAAGTAACTAAAATTAACCTTATGGATAATTTTTCTTAATAATGTCTGCTTGTTCAAAAATTGAATCAGTTCTAAAAGAGAGCTTGGATCCTTCTCATCTTGAAGTAATCAATGAAAGTTTTATGCACAATGTTGAGCCGGGTGCAGAATCCCATGTAAGGGTTATTGCAGTATCCAAAGTTTTTGAGGGCCTAAATCTTGTTAAGCGCCATCAAGCTATCTACAAGTTAATAGAAGAGGAACTTGCTGGACCTATTCACGCAATTACCTTGCACACTTTTACAGCCAGTGAATGGGAAGAAAGGAATGAAGAAACTCACGCTTCGCCCGAGTGTGAAGGCGGAAGTTCTCAAGAATCTAACGACTCAAAGTAATGAGTTCAGTAACGGTAGTTACCTTCTACAAGGTTGTTTCAATACAGAATGTGCATAAGCTTAAAAGAGAAGTTGAAAGAATAGCTTTTAAAGAAAATCTTTCGGGCACCTTCTTTGCTACAACTCAAGGGATTAATACCACCTTGGCAGGTAATAGAAAGGGGTTAGAAAAGCTTATATCTATATTAAATGATACTTTCCTTATCAAGGGACTGGAGCCTACCTGGTCAGAGTCTTTCAAAACCCCCTTTAAAAGATTAAAAGTGCGGATCAAAGACAAATTACTTCCTTTGGAAGGCAATTTCGATATTTTTGATTTAAAAGGAAATCATGTTGAACCAAAAGATTGGAATGATTTACTAGAAGATCCCGAAGCAATAGTGCTGGATGTTAGAAACGAATATGAAACTCGTATCGGTTCTTTTAAGAATTCATTAATACCTGAAACAAAACATTTCACTGATCTTCCTGAATACATTCAAAACAATAAAGAGGTCTTCAAAAACAAAAAGATAGCTATGTTCTGTACAGGCGGAATTAGATGTGAAATAGCTTCTTCTTTTTTTATGAGTGAAGGCTTCGAAGAGGTTTATCAGCTTAATGGAGGTGTTCTTAATTACTTTGATAAAGTTAATAAAGAAGATCAATTATGGAAAGGAGAGTGTTTTGTCTTTGATGAGAGAGTTTCGGTGAACCCTGACTTAGAAGAAGGAAATTTTGAACAATGTTTTGGATGTAGAAGACCTATTTCTAATGAAGACATTAGTTCTAAAAAATATAAGAAAGGTGTATCTTGTCCTTATTGTTATGACACCTCTTCTGATGAGGATAAAACTAGATTTGCTCAAAGACAAAAACAAATTGAATTGGCTGAGTCTAAAGGCTTGAAGCATATGGGAAAATCCGCAAGGAAATAAATTTAACCAATGCCAAGAAAAACTCTCCATACTTTTGCTTCAATCATTTCTGGTAAACCAGTCTTGGTTTTAAGTGTAGTCCTAGGATTACTAATAATCTCAGCTTTGAATATCCCCAACTTTAAACTCGAGGCCTCTTCAGATTCTTTGGTTTTAGAAAATGACGAAGATTTAAAGTATTACCGGCAGATCAGCAAAGAATATTCAACAGCAGATTTTTTAGTGGTTCTTTTTACTCCAAAGAAACCTTTATTTGATCCAGAAAGCATAAAGAATGTAAGAACCACTGCCGATCAACTTGAGAATCTGGAGGGGGTTGCCGATGTATTAAGTTATCTTGATGCACCTTTGCTTTTTAGTCCTAAGATGTCTATGAGTGAGCTCGCAGATAATCTAAAGACCATTGAAGAAGAAGGAGTGGATCTCAATCTAGCCAAGCAAGAGTTTCAAGACAGTCCTCTGTACACAGAATTACTGGTCAGTAAAGATGGGCAAACAACAGCCTTGCAATTGAACTTACATGAAAATATTGAATACGATCAAGCAATACAAAAACGTTATAAGTTAAGACAGCAGTTAATTGATGGTAGCGAAGACGATATTGAAGAACAGCTTAATCAAGTAAATTCTTTAATAAGTTCTTTAAATAATCAGGAAGCCAAAGACAGGGACAAACTGGTAAAAGAAGTAAGAGAAATCCTTAATGACTCTTCGGATGACGGATCTTGGTATCTTGGAGGCACAGCTATGATTGCTTCGGATATGATGAGTTTTGTTAAGAGTGACCTAAATTATTTTGGTGTGGGTGTTTTCTTAATTTTTATTTTTACTTTAAGTATTGTCTTCAGGAAGTTGAGATGGGTAATCCTACCGCTTTCATGTAGTGGGATAGTCGGTTTATTTGTTATAGGTTTTTTGGGACTAGTGGACTGGCGGGTTACTGTTGTTTCATCAAATTTTATTGCGCTCCTACTAATTATCTCAATATCTCTATCAATTCACATTATTGTTAGGTACCAAGAGATAGCCAGTAGAGAGCATACTTTAAATCAAGATGAACTAGTTTCTTTAACCATTCAAGAGATGTTTAAACCCTGTCTCTATACTGCCTTAACCACTATGGTTGCGTTTGCTTCACTTTCTATAAGCGACATTAAACCTGTAATTGAATTTGGAAAAATGATGGTTGTGGGAATCTTATTTGCTTTTATTTTTACTTTTACTGCCCTACCTTCAATAATGTCTTTAATAAATAAATTAAGTTCTGATTCTAAAAAAGACTTCAGCAAAGGCTTAACACTTCATTTTGCTTCTTTCGCGTCTAGGAATGGAAAAGTAGTCATAACTTTAAGTTCTTTGTTATTAATCTTTTCTATACTGGGAATAAGTAAACTGACTGTAGAAAACAGATTTATAGATTACTTCAAAGAATCTACTGAAATATATCAGGGAATGGAGTTACTTGACCTTAAATTGGGAGGCACAGCTACATTAGATATAGTTCTGGAAGCACCTAAAGATTATTTTGAAGAAGAGCCAGATTTCGAAGATGATTTCGAAGATGATTTTGATGAAACTTCAACCAATGGATATTGGTGGAACATCATTAATATAAAAAGACTGGAAGCCGTACATGATTACATGGATTCTTTACCAGAAGTGGGCAAAGTTTTATCTGTTGCCAGTGGCATTAAGGTAGCTAAAGAGTTAAAAGATGGAGAGCCAATTTCAGAATTAGATTTAGCGCTGGTTAAGAATCTTCTCCCTGAAGATATAAAAGAGACTTTATTGAGTTCATATATTAGTGAAGATGAAAATCAAGTTAGGATTTCATCTAGAGTTCTTGAGACCAGTAAAACTTTAAAGAGAAATGAGTTACTTCAAGAAATAGAAAACACCTTAGAGAACGAGTTTGGTTTTAAAAAAGAAGAATATCGCCTAACAGGTTTAGCAGTTCTGTATAACAACATGCTCCAAAGTTTATTCAGCTCTCAGATAGGTACCTTGGGTGTTGTTTTTGTAGTAATACTAATTATGTTTATTGTTCTATTCAGATCCTTTTATTTGGCTGCGATAGGGATGGTTCCTAACCTTTTAGCTGCATCGGTAGTACTTGGAACCATGGGCTGGATGAAAGTACCCTTAGATATTATGACAATAACGGTAGCCGCTATAAGCATTGGAATGGCAGTCGATAATACTATTCATTACATTCACAGGTTTAAACTCGAGTTTAAGAAAACATCAAATTATGAAGTTTCGATGAGAAATAGTCACAACACTATCGGAAGGGCAATGTTTTATACTTCAGCTACAATAATTATTGGATTTTTAGTTTTAGTTACTTCAAACTTTAACCCAACTGTTTACTTTGGATTATTTGTCTCGCTGGCAATGTTCATGGCTTTAATGGGGGCTTTAACGTTATTGCCCCAGTTACTGATAATTCTTAAGCCCTTGGGTAAAGAAGAATCTTAAGGAGGAAAATTATGGGACCATTAAAAGGTTTAAAAATAATAGAGATGGCAGGAATTGGACCTGGTCCATTCTGTGGAATGGTCTTAGCCGACCTAGGCGCAAAAATTATTAGAGTTGATAGGGCTTCTGCGATTGGTACAGGATCTAAACAAGACGCTTCCAACAGAGGAAAAAAATCAATTGCAGTTGATTTGAAATCAGAAGAAGGAGTGGAAGTAGTTTTAAAACTTGTTGAAACAGCAGACGCTATATTTGAAGGCTTCAGGCCAGGGGTTATGGAGAGGTTAGGATTAGGCCCTGACGTATGTTCTAAGAGAAATGAAAGAATTGTTTTTGGCAGAATGACAGGCTGGGGTCAAGAAGGACCTTTAGCTAATGCTGCTGGACATGACATTAACTATATTTCATTAACTGGTGCCTTAGCAGCCATAGGCAGACCAGGATCTCCACCGGTACCTCCTCTAAATCTTATTGGAGATTTTGGTGGTGGTGGAATGTTATTAGCATTGGGTTTAGTTGCTGCTCTGCTAGAGTCAAAAGAATCTAAGAAAGGTCAAGTTGTAGATGCCGCCATGACAGATGGTTCTGCGTTACTGATGACCATGATCTATACCATGCAATCTTCAGGTGTGTGGAAAACTTCAATGGGTAGTAATCTTCTCGATGGAGGCTCTCATTTTTATGATACCTATGAATGTAAGGATGGAAAATTTATTTCTCTTGGTTCTATTGAACCTCAATTTTATGCTTTGCTTTGTCAAATTGCGGAGTTAGATGAATCAATTTTTGGTAATCAAATGTCAAGAGATTCATGGCCTGAACAAAAGGAAGCCATCAAAAAAATAATCTTAGATAAAACCAGAGATGAATGGTGTGAATTGATGGAAGGCACAGATGTCTGTTTTGCTCCTGTTCTGGATATGTCTGAAGCTCCCAAACACCCTCACAACATAGAACGTAAAACTTTTATAGATTTAGAAGGGGTTACCCAACCCGCACCAGCTCCTAGGTTTTCTAGAACTGAACCCGAAGTAGTTTCTTCTCCTTCTGTTGTAGGAGAGCATACTGATGAGGTGTTAACTTCAATTGGCTTTTCAGATGAAGATATCAATACTTTAAAGACTTCTGGCGCTGTAGCTTGAAGGAAATAATACTCATCACAGGCGAAGACTGTCCTTTATGTGAAGAAGCAAAAGAATTATTAAACTCTCTTCATTTAAATGGACTTTCTTTAATTGAAAAAGATATCTATACAACAAGACAAATACACGACAAGTATTGGGATAAGATTCCAGTTCTTTTAAAAGATAACCAAGAACTTTGTTGGCCTTTTACATCCCAGAACGTGAAAGAATTTATCTTAATCTAAACCAAAAAATCTTAAACTATTCAATAATATAGAAGATATTATTGATTTCTTACTTTCTTTACTATTTTTAACAACCTCATTAGCAATCAGAGGTAAAAATTTGGGTTCATTTCTTTGTGAATTTTTTATTTTAGAAACTCTTGGGATTAAGTAAGGGGCATCTGTTTCAATCATTATTTTATCTAGAGGAATAAGATTAACTAAGTCTTTCAAATGGGTTCCTCTTCTCTCATCGCATATCCACCCGGTAATGCCGATGTAGAAACCCATTTCTATATACTCAATTAACTCTTCTTTAGTGCCTGTAAAACAATGCACTACTGTGGCCGGCAGCTTTTCTTTAACAGGCTTAAGCATTTCAATAAAAGTTTTATGTGCGTCTCTGACATGAAGAAAAAGAGGTTTCTGAAGTTCAATGGATGTTTCTATATGCACTTCAAAACTTTTCTTTTGTTGTTCTTCTGTAGAAAAATTTCTGTAGAAATCTAAGCCTGTTTCTCCAATAGCTTTTACATTGTCTTTTTTTAAAAGGTCTTTTATTTCAGAGAAATAATTGTGGCTAAATTCTTTTGCTTGATGCGGATGAATGCCTGCAGTGCTGATGAGAATATCAGAAAGAGAAAAAGCTAATTGATAAGCGGAAATACTTTCTTCTAAATCACTACCAGTAACACACATTCTAGTTACACCTACATTAACTGCTTCCTCAATAACAGTATCAAGATCTTTAACAAAAGATGGATGAGTTAAATTAACTCCAATATCAAAAAACTGTTCTTTAGACATAAGGCTTGTTTTATTATAGGACAGAAGTTATTTAAGGAGAGAGGTGCAATGTCAGGTCCATTAGAAGGTTATAGAGTTGTTGAGTTAACTTCCACAGTCTCAGGTCCATTTGCAGGAATGATGTTATCCGACCAAGGTGCTGACGTAATAAAAGTAGAACCACCTGGAATAGGAGACCTTGCAAGGTTTATGGGTACAACCAGATCCGGTATGGCTGCAATGTTTTCTGTTCTAAACAGGAATAAAAGATCAGTGGTTTTAGACTTTAAAGAGAACAAAGATTTTGAAATCTTAAAGAATTTGTTAACAACAGCTGATGTTCTAATCGAGAATTACAGACCTGGAGTGGTTAAAAAACTAGGCTTAGACTACGAAAGTATTAAAAAAATTAATCCAAATATCATATACACATCAATTTCAGGATATGGACAATCAGGTCCTTACATTAATAGAAGAGTTTACGACCCTTTGATTCAAGCAACTGCAGGAGCTGCTGCTTCTCAAAACGCTGATAATCCAGAGTATTACAAAACAATTGTTTTTGACAAAGTAACTGGGCTTACTGCCGCTCAGTCTGTAAGTACTGCTTTATTGCATAGAGAAAGAACAGGAGAAGGACAGTATTTACCAATATCTATGTTGGATTCAGCTCTATATTACATATGGCCTGATGTTATGTGGTCCAAAACTTGGTTAGGTGAAGGCATTGACTATAAACCTGATTTATTTGAATCTTTTCCTTTATTTAAAGCTAAAGACAAACCCATCTGTGTAATCTTAGTTGCAGATAATGACTTCAAAAATTTCTGCGAAGTCATTGGTTGTAAATTGTATGAAGAGGAGAAGTATGCAACCTTTGAACAAAGAGTCTTAAATAAGGAAACTTTACTTAAAGAAATTGAAAAGTATTTAGAAGATAAAGAAGCTGATGCTCTCTGCGATGAAATAGATAAGTTAGGTATACCAGTTGCTTCAATCAACCAGCTGGACGAAATTCATGAAGATCCACAAGTTGTAGAACAAAAATCATTAATAGAAGCTGAGCATCCTGTAGGAGGCAAAATGAGAATGCCCAAACCGCCTTTCAATTTTATAAACCAGAATGATTTTCCAAAATCGCATGCGCCCGTATTAGGACAACATAATCGAGAAGTACTTTTAGAACTAGGAGTTGATGAAGAAGAGATTATTAGAATGGAAGAAAGAGAAAAAGCTAACAAGGAAATTATCGAAGGTATGTTATTGGCAGATGTTGCCAATGCATCCAGAGATTAAAAAACAGTGTTTTATTGTTTGCAGTAAAAATGTATATTGAGAATCAATCATGATAAATAGAATAAAAAAAGTCGGTTTTTTTCTTCTTTCAATTCTTCTTGTATCTTTTTTAGTAGGAGCTCAGACAACTGTATCTAATTTAATCTGGCTTTTGAGCATTGATATGCCAGTAACTTTTGGTGTTCTCATTGCTAGTATTTATCATGATTTTATACTTATGACATTAACTTCCTCTCCTCCACCTTTGCCTCCTCTCCCATTACTACCAGTTTTAATCTCAATAGGCCTTGTGATCAGCTTCGGTGTTACCTGGATCGTACTCCGGTGGATTAAAACCCAAAAAAAATATGCCTACGGGATAGCAGGGGCAGTTGCACTTGCATTTATATTTTATTTGATGCCTCTGCTATTTTTTGGGGTAGATATGTTAGCTGGAGCCAGAACACTGACAGGTAAAATTATTTTAGTTATCTGTGGATACCTAGGAGGCCATTTTTTTGGATCTAGATTAAGTAAGGGAGAGGTATGAAAAAACAAATTTTTAAAATAAGTTTATTAACCATTGCTAGTTTTTTATGTTTTAGCCTTTATGCAAACCATCATGAAAAAGCCTACAAATTTGAAACTATTGCTGAAGGACTGAGCTTTCCCTGGGGAATAGCTTTTCTCTCAAATGATGAGATTCTGGTTACTGAAAAAACTGGGCAGTTGAGGATAATAAAAGATGGTAAGTTATTGGAAGATCCCATAACCGGAGTTCCCGATAGTTTGTTTAGAGGCCAAGGAGGGTTAGAAGGAATAGTCTTGCACCCAAATTTTGCAAATAATAAATATCTTTACCTCTCATTCTCAGAAACCGATGCCGATAATAAAAAGACCAATACATTGAGGGTAGTTAGGGGGAAGTTAGAAGGCAATTCATTAACTGAAGTAGAAACCATCTTTAGAGCAAGTCCTTCAAGGAAAACAGCAAATCATTACGGTGCCAAAATGGTCTTTTTAAAAGATGGAACACTTTTAATTACTTCAGGCGATGGATTTAGTTATAGAGAAGAGGCTCAGAAACTTGATAATCACTTTGGAAAAGTGATTAGAGTAAACGACGATGGTTCAATTCCTGCCGATAATCCTTTTGTATCAACTCCAGGAGCCAAACCCGAGATCTGGTCATATGGTCATAGGAATTTACAGGGCATAGTCATCAATTCAGATGGCTCTGTAGTTTATGAACACGAACATGGGCCTAGAGGGGGAGACGAGTTAAATATCATTGAGAAAGGAAAAAATTATGGTTGGCCAGCAATTACCTATGGTATTGATTATAGCGGAGCTCTAATTTCTCCTTTTAAGGAAAAGGAAGGTATGGAACAGCCGATAAAGTATTGGGTACCTTCAATAGCTCCATCTGGAATGACTTTTTATAACGGAGATTTATTTCCTGAATGGAAAGGAAACTTATTTGTATCAGCCTTAGTTCCAGGTGATGTTAGGAGAATTACTTTAGTAGACAATAAAGCCGTTGATGAAGAAATTCTTTTTAACACAGAAGGAAGGATAAGAAATGTGGTTAGCGCCCCCGATGGAAGTTTAGTTTTAGCTACTGATAGTTGGAAAGGAAAACTTATTAGGGTAGTGCCTAACAACTGATTTTTAATAAAAAATAGGAGTTAAATATGATTGCGAGAATATTGTCAGGAATTATTGGGCTTTTCATGCTTTATACGTGCGTAGGGTGGCTAATGGATCCTGCTACTGCTGCGGCTGGACTAGCCATGCCTTTACTTGAAGGCTTGGGAGGTAATACACAAATTGGTGATTTTACCGCTTTCTTTTTTACAGCAGGGGTGTTTGCCTGTATTGGAGCTTATAGAGCTGAACATGCATGGCTTTACGCATCTATTTCATTATTGGGTTCAGCCGCAGTATTTAGAAGTTTGGCTGTAGTTGCCCATGGTTCAGTTCCTTTAACCCAGGCAATTGTCTTTGAAATAATAATGACCGTTGTACTGGTTCTTTGTGTTTATCTTATGAAGAAGGAAAACGCTTAATAAAACAATTCTATGACTCAAGAAATAGGATATCCGAAGTTCCTTCGTGATACCGCTGTTAACAAGGTCAACGAAAATACTTGGGAAGCTGAGTTAACTGATGACTGGAATATTGGCGGTGTGGCCAATGGGGGTTATTCAATGGCCACTGCGGCTAGAGCTTTATCAGAATCTCTAGAGCATAAAGATCCACTTTCGATTACTGGCCATTACCTATCTAGAGTTGAACCCGGTAAGGCTTTGCTGCAGATAGAAAAACTTAATATGGGGAGAAGTGTATCTACAGCTTTGCTTAAATTTATACAAGGTGGTGAAGAGAGGATAAGGTTTACCTCTTGTTTTACTGACTTCTCTAAAGCTAAAGGAGACACTTTGAGAGAAGTAGAAGCTCCTGATTTCCCTCCCATTGAAGACTGCGTGGATATGCCTTACAAGGAAGGATTCACCCCTGTATTGGAAAAACAGATAGATAGAAAGTTTGCTCCTTACTCTGATTGGTGGAACGAAGAAAGACCTAGAGCAAGGGCTTCATTAGATGCTTATTATGCTTGGCCCGGGGGTGAGGCTATAGATTTGTTTAGTGTAATTTTTTTTCTGGATACTATGTCTCCTCCAATTTTTAACCGATTAGGTTCGAGGGGTTGGGTTCCCTCTTTGGAATTGACTGTTCATTTAAAGCAGTTACCTTGTCCAGGTCCATTAAAGATGAGAGGAAAAACAGATTTCATAACTTCCGGTTTTTTAGAAGAAGATGATGAAATTTGGGACTCAGAAGGAAATTTAATTGGACAGGCTAGGCAAATGGCTAAACTTAGGACACCAAAATCTTAAAATGCATTAGCTAGCACAAGTTAGGCTATGATAAAGTTCTACAAATTTTTAATAACAGGATAATTTATGAAGTTTACAGGGACAGATACTTACATTTCAACTGAAGATTTGAGCATGGCTGTGAATGCATCCGTAGCTCTAGAGAGGCCCCTTTTAATTAAAGGAGAACCCGGAACAGGAAAGACTATGCTGGCAGAAGAGGTAGCACAATCTTTAGGTATGCCTCTGATCGAGTGGCACATAAAGTCAACCACAAAAGCAAAACAAGGTCTTTATGAATACGACGCAGTTACACGACTTAGAGATTCTCAATTAGGAGATGAGCGGGTTAAAGACATCTCTAACTACATTGATAAAGGTAAGCTTTGGGAAGCTTTTTCTGCTGAAGAGAGAGTTGTTTTGTTAGTTGATGAAATTGATAAAGCAGATATTGAATTCCCTAATGATTTACTTCAAGAATTAGACAGAATGGAATTTTATGTCTACGAGACTAAAGAAACCATTAAAGCAATTAACAGGCCCGTCGTGATTATTACTAGTAATAATGAAAAAGAGCTTCCTGATGCTTTTTTAAGAAGATGTTTCTTTCACTATATTAATTTTCCCGATAGAGAGACCATGCAGCAGATAATTGCAGTGCATCACCCTAAAATTAAGAAAAAATTAGTAAAAGATGCTTTGGATATATTCTTTGATGTTAGAAAGGTACCTGGACTTAGGAAAAAACCGTCAACTTCAGAATTAATTGATTGGCTTAAGCTACTAATGGCAGATGATATACCCGATGAAATTCTTAAAGACAGAGATCCTACAAAAGCCATCCCACCTCTGTACGGAGCATTAATAAAAAATGAACAAGATGTCCAACTTCTAGAAAGACTTGCATTCATGGCTAGAAGAGAAGCAGCTAATAACCCTCAGTAAGAATGTTCATTTCTCTTTTCAATACACTCAAATCTACAGGAGTACCTTGTAGCTTAAGAGAACTTCTGGATTTAATTGGCGCAGTAGATAAGAAACTTGCTTTCGCTAATATGCAAGACTTTTATTACTTAAGCAGGGCTACTCTGGTTAAAGATGAGAAGCACTACGATAAATTTGATCGTGCCTTTGATATCTATTTTAAGGGTATAGAAAGTATCGACGACATTTTAGAAATGTTGATTCCAGAAGACTGGCTCAAAGCCGAATTTGAAAAGTATCTTACAGAAGAAGAACTTGAGAAAATTAAATCTCTTGGAGGCCTAGAAAAACTTTTGGAAGAGTTTAAAAAACGTATGCAAGAACAAGAAGAGAGGCATGAAGGCGGAGATAAGTGGGTTGGAACGGAAGGAACCTCTCCATTTGGTAATGACGGTGACCATCCTGAAGGCATAAGGGTTGGTGGTGAAGGTAAAAAAGGAAAGGCTGTCAAAGTTTGGGAAGCAAGAGATTTTAGGAATCTAGATGATAACGTAGAGTTGGGGACCAGAAATATAAAAGTTGCTCTCAGAAGATTAAGAAAATTAATCCGTGACAGTGCAGAAGAAGAATTTGATTTAGATGGAACCATAAGCTCTACAGCCAAAAAAGCCGGTATGTTAGATATTAAATACCAACCTGAAAAAAGGAATGCAGTTAAAGTTCTAGCCTTTTTTGATGTTGGAGGATCAATGGATCCACATATAAAAATATGTGAAGAATTGTTTTCAGCGTGCAAAACAGAGTTTAAAAATCTTGAATACTTTTATTTTCATAACTTCTTATACGAGTCTATTTGGAAAGATAATCGAAGAAGACAGAATGAAAGAGTTATGACCGAAGATGTGCTACATAAATACTCGGCTGATTACAGGATCATTTTCGTTGGTGACGCTACTATGGCTCCTTATGAGATAACTAATCCCGGTGGAAGCATTGAACATTGGAATGAAGAAGCAGGGGGTTTATGGATGAAGCGCATGGTGGATGTTTACGATAAGGTAATTTGGCTAAATCCAGTTCCTTCAGATCATTGGGAATATAGCGCATCTGTTGAATTGACACGTTCTTTAGTAGAAGACAATATGTTTCCTTTGACTATTAGAGGTCTTGAAGACAGCATGGCCTTTCTTAGTAAATAGCTAGTTTTTAGCTAGTTCTTATTCCTTGATTTATCATTAAGACCTATGGAAGCCTTAACCATAAAAAATCTTAAAAAAACTTATGAAGGTAAGCTTGAAGCTCTTAAAGGCATTGACCTAAATGTTGAAGAAGGGGACTTTTTTGCATTGTTAGGACCAAATGGAGCAGGTAAAACTACAACCATTGGAATAATCAGTTCCTTGGTAAATAAGACTTCTGGACAAGTAAAGATCTTGGGAATAGATATAGACCAAGAACATTCTTTAGCAAAAAAAAATCTAGGTGTAGTAGGACAAGAGATCAACTTTAACCAGTTTGAAAAAGTAGGTCAGATAATCAGAAATCAAGCTGGCTACCACGGTCTTAGTTATATACAAGCTAAGCAGAATACTGAGTTCTTTATGAAGCGTTTAGATATCTGGGATAGAAGAAATGAACAAGCAAGATCTCTTTCAGGAGGAATGAAAAGAAGAGTAATGGTTGCTAAGGCTTTGGTTAATAGGCCTAAATTACTCATACTTGATGAACCTACTGCAGGAGTGGATATAGAATTAAGGCGCTCCCTATGGGATTTCTTACAAGAGATTAATCATGAACTAGGCACAACCATAATCTTAACCACGCATTATCTTGAAGAAGCAGAAAGGTTATGTAGAAATATCGCGATTATCGATAAGGGTGACATTATTGAAAATACCAGTATGAAAAGTCTTCTAGCGAGGTTAGAAAAAGAAACTTTTTCTATGGATCTAGATATTGCCATTGAAACTGTTCCGATTGATAAGGATTTTGAATTTCATCTCAAAGATTCTAAGACCTTGGAAGTTACAGTAAAAAAAGGTCAACAACTCAACGAGGTATTCAAAACTTTATCTGAACAAGGAATAAAAGTTCTCAGTATGAGAAATGAAACTGGAAGACTGGAGGAATTGTTCTTAAGTTTAGTGGATTCTGATCCTGATAAATCATCTCTACTTGATGTCCAACTCGGGGAAATAGAATGAGTGCAGTAGAGATATTAAATGCATTTCTGACGATTATTAGAAAAGAGGTTAATAGATTTACAAGAATTTGGTTACAAACCTTAGTATCCCCTGCAATTATGATTGCGCTCTATTTTGTGACCATAGGGGTAATTATTGGGTCACGAATTGGAGAAATGGGAGGTTTTAGCTTCTTGCAATGGATGGTTCCAGGCATGGTTATGATGTCCGTGATTAACAACGCTTACTCTAATGTTCTATCATCTTTTTTTAATGTTAAATTTCAAAGAAGTATTGAAGAATTATTGGTAACTCCTGTACCAAATTACATCATCTTGGGAGGATGGATTTTTGGTGGAATGGCAAGAGGAGTCATGGTTTCAGTCTTGGTTATTATAGTTTCATTGCCCTTTGTAGAATTGAATGTCCAAAATTGGCCTTTAGCTGCTCTAGTTATTCTCTTAACTTCTATACTTTTTTCTATAGGTGGTTTTATAAATGCTTTATTTGCTGAATCTTTCGATGATGTCTCGATTGTTCCTACTTTTATACTGACCCCTTTGAGTTACTTGGGTGGAATTTTTTATTCCATAGATCTTTTACCTGAATTTTGGCGTACCGTTTCACTAGGAAATCCAATCTTATATATGGTTAACACTTTACGACATGCTGTATTAGGTTCCTCTGATCTCCCTTTAATGAATATGTCAGTGAATTTCGCTCTTTTAATGATTGTTTGTTTCATCGTAGTTTTCTTTTTCGTAGCTTTATGGTTATTAAACAGAGGGAAGGGCATAAGGACTTAACTTTGGATCTAGATAAATTACCGCTAGGAAAAAAAATAACATACCCTGAAAAGTATGACCCTTCTTTATTGGTTGGAATTAGTAGAGAAGAATCAAGAAACCGATCAGAAGTAACTTTGGAACCTAATTCTTTTTATGGCTTAGATTCTTGGACAGCCTATGAACTTTCTTGGCTAAACTTGGAGGGGGTTCCAAAAAATGCAGTTTTGTACGCATCTTACGAAAGCAGCTCAAAAAGTTTTATAGAGTCAAAGTCGTTAAAACTATATTTAAATTCTCTAAATAATAAAAAATTTAACAGCCTCGGTGATCTATTAGAATTAATAAAATATGATTTAGAACAGTGCGTTTCCAGTGAAGTAGAGATTGAGATAAGAAATACACCAAAAGATTTTGTTAAGGAAAGTAAGTCAATAGATTTAGTAGAGATAAACTCGGAAGAGGGAGTTGAAGAAGATGCACCTTGGGTTAGTGCAGATGAAGCAAGTGAAGAGCTTTCTTGCAGCGTCTTCAGAAGTTTATGCCCCGTCACGGGTCAGCCAGACTGGGCAACTATTAGAGTCACTTATTCTGGTAAGCGAATAAATTATCAAAAGTTGTTTAGCTACCTCTTGTCTTTTAGGAATTCTCAGGCGTTTCACGAAGAATGTGTTGAGAAAATATTTTCAGATTTGAAAAAGTTTTGTGCACCTAATGAATTAACCGTTAGGGCAAATTTTTTAAGAAGGGGTGGTATAGAATTAAATCCAGTCAGATCCACGTTAGAAGCATTTAATAAGGAAGTTTTAAGAGAGACCAAACAGTGACTATAAGTATATTTATAGGAATCATTTTTTTATTTTCAGGTATTTTTTTTCTGAGTTCTAATCTAGTTTCCAAGGGCCTCAGAATGAGAACCCAAGTAGGGCAATCAACTTTAACTAAGGTTTTAGCTAGTCTGTTTTGCTTAGTCTGCTTAGTAAGTACCACTTTGCAGGAATACTGGTATGAGGAGCTTTGGCGATTAGTTATTTTTATTGTTTTTTTATTCGCTTTATTCCAGCTTGGTTCCACTATATTTACCATGAAGATTTGGAATGGTATTACTGAATTCGCACGAAAGGGTCATCTAATCTTATCTATCTGTTTTTTTGCTTTGGGTTTACTTCTAATTTCTAGATCTTACATAGGGCAAATCATCTCTGCCTTTTAAGAAACTGGTTTTAAGAGTTTGGTATAGTTGGTTTTGGAGAGGTGGCAGAGTGGTTTAATGCGCTCGCTTGGAAAGCGTGTAAGGGCTAATACCCTTCGAGGGTTCGAATCCCTCCCTCTCCGCCATAACAAACAGACTTATTTGACTTGTTATTTGAGCCATGACCGAGTGACTTTGGTTTATCTTAATAATCAAGTATTATGCGGAAATACATTAACTTAGGAGAAAAGCCATGGCTTTTAATAATCTTTTGTCAAAGATAACTCTTTTTTCACTCGTTCTAATTCCTTTCACTGTATTCAGTGCGGAAGAAGAAGCTTCGGGTGGTGTTTTAGAGGAGATAATTGTTACAGCTCGAAAAAGAGAAGAAACAGCTCAATCAGTACCAATACCAATAAGTGCTTTATCTGAAGCGCAAATGGAAGCTAGGAACATTACTGATATTCAAGATATTGAGCGCATAACTCCCAACTTGGACTTTGAATACTCTTCTGTTAACAACAATAACACTCAAGTTTTTCTTAGAGGTATAGGTCAAGTTAATTGGTCTACTACTCAGGACCCTAAAATAGGAATATATATAGATGGAGTTTACCTAAGCAGACCTCAAGGTGGTCTAATTGATTTAATGGATCTTGAAAGGGTTGAGGTTTTAAGAGGACCCCAAGGAACTCTTTTTGGAAGAAATACCACTGCTGGATTAATTCAATTAATAACTAAAGGGCCTTCACAAGAACAGGAAGCTTATCTTAAATTAGGTTCTGGAACAGACGGCCATGAAATGTTTGGAGGTATGCTTAACTTACCTCTTTCAGATAATTTAGCTGCAAGGTTTGCGGTCTATAGCAAAAAAACTGATGGCTATTTCCTTAATGCCTATAACGGAAATATGCATAGCAATGAAAATTCAAACTCTTACCGAGCTTCATTAGCTCGTTCAGGCGATGTTTATAATGCAAGGCTTACTTATGATCGTTTCGAATCAGATGTACTTTCTCCTTTGGGAAGCTGTAGATTTACAGGACCTGAGGTCGGTGCAACGGCAGGAGGGTTTGCAGCTCTAGCCTTTATTTTTGGTACATATGATTCTATGAAAGCCAATTGTCGAAACTCTTCTCCACGTCATTCGTATGACAATGCTCCAAGAACTGATTCAGAAACTGAAGTGGATTCTTACACTCTAACCCAGACTTTTGATCTTTCAATTGGTGAAATAACTCTTATTTCAAATAAAAGAGAGATTGAATCTTACAATGGATCATGGGGTTGGAATTATGGAAATGGTCCTGGAATTAGTGGTAATGCTAATTTACTGGACGTAATAAATAACCCGAGTGAAATAGACGTTGAGTCTCATGAATTAAGGCTTACAGGTAGTTCTGATTCTTTTGACTGGGTTATAGGAGCTTATATCTTTGAAGAAAATGCGATCGAGAGCATAGATGTACCCATATTCAGAGGGGTGCTGCCTCCTCCAGCTACTTTATGGCCTGTTTTCTACGTACCTGGACTTGCGGATATAGTTTTAGGTACTCAAGCTTATGGAAGTAGGAATCAAGGATACAACGTCACTAATGAAAATGATGCTTTCTATGCAGAAGGTACATATCAAATTTCTGACCAATTTGATTTAACCGTTGGAGTTAGAAAAACAAATGACGATAGATATTTTGAAAGATGGCAAACTCTTTATGGTGGAGCTTTTGACCCTACTTACTTCTGCCCTGGAATGCCTAGCGCTGAAGTTGCTCCAGGCGTCGTTGTTCCTTTGAGTGATAGGTGTACACAAACAGTAAGTTATAGTGAAACTACTCCTAGAGCTATTTTAAGTTATCAATACGATGACGATACTCTATTTTATACAAGTTACAGTAAGGGGTACTCTAGTGGAGGCTTTAACCAAGATACTCGAATGAGACCTTTCCTGCCTGAAATCTCTGACAACATAGAGATAGGATTTAAAACAACTCTAAGGGACGGTAAAGTAAGACTTAACGGAACTTATTTCAATAACTCGTATGAAAACCAACAATTAACGGTTGGAAGATTGGTTGATGGACAGCCTACCGCTGATTTGATTAATGCTCAAGAAGCAACTCTTAATGGATTAGAGTTGGAGTTGATGGCTCAATTAAGCGAAAGTTGGTCCATGACCCTGGCTTATGGTCACTTGGAAGGCGAATACGATAAGTTCACTGTCGAAGACAATGTGTTCACTAATGCAGCAGATGGTTCACTAGTGGAAAGCATAGTTACTAGAGATTTAAGTTATATTGAATTTGGAAACGGTGGAGACACTGATACTCTAGACGTTAGTTTTATTCACACAACTTCTCTTCCATCAGGAGGAGATCTTGTTAGTGTGATCGGAGCTACTAAAAAAGATGACCAGTATTTTTCATTAGAAAATACGCCTACTTCCTTTACCCCTGGGTACACCCTAATAGACGGAAGAGTTAACTGGAATCTTTCCGATGGAGTTACCACAATTTCATTTTGGGGTAAAAATCTTACGGATAAAGAGTATGTCTATAACATGCTTGATCAAGCAGGAGATGTCCAAATTGGAGGTACTGATCCTGGCCTTGGCATGGCTGCAGACTACTGGGGAGCCCCTAGACGTTTAGGAGTTGAATTCCGTAGAGATTTCTAGTTAGAGAGTAAAAATGAGCCAAGGGATTGCCGAAGTCAACGACATCAATATTTGGTGGGAAGACTTCGGCGACTCATCTGATCCAGCTGTTCTACTTATAATGGGTGCCAACGCCAATGCCATGCAATGGAGGTTGGAATTTATCAACCCCATAGTAGCGGCAGGATTTCATGTCATAAGATTTGATAATAGAGATGTTGGTAAAAGTACTTGGGTCACCACAGAACCAAGTTTTGTCATACAAGAAGGGGAAATGGTTTCTGCAGAAGTAAGCTATAACTTAGAAGATATGGCCCAAGATGCCGTTTCTTTAATGGAGCACCTGGAGATTGAAAAGGCTCATATAGTTGGAGCTTCAATGGGCGGAATGATTACTCAGGTGGTAGGTTTAGATCATCCGCATAAGGCGCTTTCACTTACACCAATTATGTCTACACCCGGTGCAGGCATTGAAGATGAAAATCTTTCTCCACCTACTGAAAGCTTAATGCAAGGCATGATGAAATCCATGGAACACAACATGAAAGGAGAGTATTTGGAAGGCCTGGTCTGTATTTATAGAGAATTAATTGGTTCCCGTTATCCTTTTGATGAAGAGAAGTTTAGAGAAGGGGCCAAAGAGATCATGGATCATGGCCATAATCCTTTTCCTGGTCATGGCGCAGCAGTTAGTTCCAGTCCTCACAGGAAAGACCGATTGAAGGAAATTAACTTACCTACTTTGGTAATTCACGGAACTGAAGATGCTATTTTGCCCTTCGACCATGGTCAGGCTTTAGCCGATGGGATTCCCAATGCCAAACTGATGGTATTAGAAGGAGTTGGTCATGAAATACCTGAACAGATGACCGAAGAAATAACTTCCCGCATGATAGAGCACTTCAACTCTATTTAGTCATTCCTGCATAAGCTCTATCTATTACACCTACAATAAAAGGTCCATCACCAAATTTATCTCTCCATTCTTTTGTTGGATCAGACTCTATAATTTCCTGAAGACTCTTTCCTTCTAAAATCTGTGCTTGAATTCTATCTCTAACGACAATCAGCATATCAATATAAGTTTGAATATCTTCAGTTGTTGAAATAGGTCCATGTCCAGGAACTACAACTGTTTCATCGTTAACAACTTTTAGTATTTCTTCACAGAAACGAATAATCCCATCTATAGATCCACCATTACCAGCATCTATGAAAGGAGGCCCTGTCATATTAAATACATCACCCATATGTAAAACATTAGAGTTCCTTAAATAAACTGCCGTATCTCCCGTTGTGTGAGCATGGCCAAAATGATAAAGCTCAATCTGATCTCCATTAAGATGAAGCTTCATACTGTCCTGATAAGTAATTTGAGGTACTGCATTTAAAGGGTAGGGTTGTTGGGGATAAACTATGAAAGAAAGATTAATGGGCTTCGGGTTTAGCATCATGTATCTAGAATTTTCTTGAGCTATGATTTGTGCACCACTGGGTCCAAATACGTTATTTCCTTCTGCGTGATCAAAATGCCAATGCGTATTAATTATGTAGTCAACTGATCTTCCTCCTAATTTCCTAATTGCTCTCAAAATAACATTTTTAGCTTCAGGCATTTGATCATCGACTAACAAAACACCATCATCACCAGTGCTAACTAGTATATTTCCACCATTGCCAAAAAGAACATGAAGGTTGTCTGTGATTCTTTCCGTGCTTATTGTTGGGTTTTTCATATCCCAACCAAAAGCATCTATAACTGCTTTTTGACCTTCTTTATAGTTAATTTCTTCCTTCTCATGATGAGCAGCTTGTAAACCTAAGGAAAAAGTTATTGAACTGCATACTAAAAAGGGTAATAAATATTTCGATTTCATTTTCTATCTCCAATTTATTGATTATTATTACATGGTTATAAGTAACCGTGAACTCGGTATAGGGGGAAAAATGAGTGAAATTATTGCTTCTGAATCAACAAGCTATGATTTGAATGAAGTTGTAGCTTCTTTAAATAAACTACTTAAGCTAAGAACAATACCAATTGGTATGAAGATGTTTGAAAGCATTGAAGAGATGGAGTCTATACCAAAGATTAGAAGACCCAGTGCGATACATACCACAGATCAAATTGTGGGCCAGGCTAGTCGAAATGGTTGGACAGTGGGAATTACAGTGGAAGATTTGGTAGGACCACAATGCAGTACTGTAATCGGACTTAGCCCTAGAGACGATAAATGGCTTTCAGGTGATCGCATGGCTGGAGTTTGGTTTAGTGATCTTGATGGTGCTAGTACTCATCAGAAGTCCATGGATGTTGTAGAACACGGAAAATATTTAGCAATGGCCGTGAGTCCACTTACCAGTGGTAGATTAAATCCACCGGACATCTGTTTAATTTATGCAACTCCTGCCCAAATGATTTTATTTATTAATGGATTGCAATGGTCTGGATTCAAAAAACTTGACTGGGGTTGTGTTGGGGAGTCATCTTGTGCAGATTCTTGGGGCAGAGCTCTTTCTACAGGGGAACCCAGTCTTTCCATTCCTTGTTTTGCTGAGAGACGTTATGGTGGTGTGATGGAAGATGAACTTTTGATGGCTATTCCTCCACACTTTTTACCAAAAGTAATTGATGGATTAGAGCATCTTTCCAGAAACGGTTTACGTTATCCCATAGCTCCTTACGGAGTAAATACAGACGCTAAAGCCGGAATGGGAGTAAGTTACTAAAGCTAATTGGAAGTCTTGAGAAAATTTTATTTGCTTCTTTTCATCAACCTAATCTCTTGCGGAGGCGGTGGAGGCGGGAGTAGTGAAGCACCTGTTCCACCCCCAATCACCACCACTCCTACAATAGCATCTGCTTGTACTTCAGAAGGTGGAGCTCCAACGGTGAGCCAGCAATTGCAGTGGCCTCACTATTCTTCAGACCAATATGCTTCTAGGTATTTGGATACGGACAAATTAACAGAGACAAATTTTTCTAATTTAACCTTAGCCTGGAGATGGACATCGCCTACAGAGAATCTATTGGTAGCAAATAGTGATCTGGAAGCATTTTGGAATGAAAGTACACCAATTATGATAAATGGAGTTTTATTCGTCAGTTCACAGTTTAATCATATTGTCGCAATCAATGCAGAAACTGGACAAGCTATTTGGACCTTTGATCCGCAATCCTACCAGGCAGGTAGGCCACCCAATCATGGATTTGTTCATCGAGGAGTAGCTTATTGGGAAAAAGATAATGACAAAAGAATTTTTGTAGGAACTTTAGATAGTTTCCTCTACAGCATTGATGCTTGTACTGGGGAAGTAGATCCCAATTTCAATAATGGTGGAAGGGTGAATTTACTAGAAGGATTAGGCAGAGCTATAAATAATGATCACTACGGAGTGAATTCGCCGCCCTTGGTTTGTAA
>ENA-ORXI01000169-ORXI01000169.1-sediment-metagenome-genome-assembly--contig:-NODE-169-length-51380-cov-11.252246_pt1 | contig 51380 bp, 54 predicted proteins | sample MGYA00237861_ERZ511468 | MGnify/ENA primary metagenome ERZ511468 (study PRJEB26299, sample SAMN06266213) | sediment metagenome | isolation source: Hudson Canyon methane seep mesocosm | place...
GCTTGGTAAGCACGAGCTGATTGTAATGATAGAAGACTTGTTTGTCGTTGTACGCCGGCAATATTAATTAGATATTGGCCAAGTAAGCTGGCAATAATTAATACAAAAATAGCACCTATGAGAGTGATTCCTTGTTGACACTTCATGGTTGATTATCCACGTGAACTTGATGTACTAGGCGTACTGATTCTCCTGTTTCATCGGCAACGATAATTTCTAATGTTACTAAGCCAGAACGAGTGCTGGACCCAGAGTTATAGCTAAATGAACAGCTTGATAAATAATTGGCTTGTAGTGCGCCACCCGATGTTGGTGGAAGTGGTTGTGAGGCTTGAATGGCATAAGCGTCATAACGTATTAAAATCTTATCTTTTGCTGCTGTAGCTGATAAGTCGCAGTGATATGTGATGGGTGTATCAATAATAAAAAAGCGTTGTTGTGGTGATTTTAGTGGGAAAGTAAATGCTGAAAAATCTAGCTGATTACTAGTCGTTGCATTTGATAATACTGAGGTATTATCTCCAGCGTACGCATTACTTCCCACGGTGGATAGAGGATATATGACAAGCTGATCACTAGCCAATGTAATATCACTGAAATTTTGAATGCTACCTAATATATCTACGCTCGAATCATTTTGAGTAAAGTCGAGTACATTACCTGAACCATCGGCAGCATAATTTGCACGATAACGACCCCCGCTAACCACGTGGAGTAATTCTAGTGTTTGTCCATCAGCTGAAATACGAATGCTATTAGGTAATGCCCGGCGAATATCACGTTGCATTCTTTTTAATGCTGATTCTGCTACATCAGTTAATGTGGCTCGTCGTGAATTATCAATATAGGCATTAATGGGTAAGGTTAAAATTGAGCTTGTCATTGATGCGACAATGCCGCCGATGACGATGGTGATAATCAGCTCAATTAAGCTAAAACCTGAGTGTTGATGAGGAAATGGTGATTTAGGCATTAATAATCCGCCCTATAGCCACTCAGCACAATATTTTGTGTACCGGGACGGCTTACAGTGACGGTTATTTTTTTCATTGTAATACCAGATACTATTTCATCAGCCATAGATACTACAATAGTATAATTTTCTAAACCGATAATGGCATCACCATTTTGATCAATCGCACCAGTGTCATTTAATCCGTTGTAATCAGCAATATTGTCAAAAGTAGATCTATCACCAGCGACACTGGTATCGGGTGTGACTGTAACAGGTAATGATGTGATCTCTTCTAGATAGCTTTCGGCAATGGCAATAGCCTGATGTTGAACCATAGGATCAGCACTATGGCTTGTTGTAAGGTTAACAACACTTAAAATTCCAGCTAGAGAGATGCTAATAATGACAATGGTTATTATTAGTTCAACAAGCGTAGCACCATGGTATTTTTTGTATGGATTTGAAATGTTATGTCGTGCTGTCATAACTGAATCCTGTTGCTGCTTTGATGGTGATTTGTCGACTACCGACATTAATTGTATTATCGATAATGCTCGTTGTCGGATCAATTCTGCCTATAGCATCAAAGGTTGTTTCTGCCTGTGATGCTGTTAAGACTACGCCAGATTGTGAGCCGGTATAGTCAGTATTTCCTGTAGTCGGAGCGACGACAGTAAGATTATTATCAAATGAAGGTGTGCTGCCATCACAGTTATCTTCACGAAGGAGTGCGTAACTATTGCCAGCAATGACTAGCCGAGTTTGGCAGCCAGTTGCCACCGCTACTTTTTGGGCATAACGTACAGCATTCAAAGTATCATCAAAAAATACTCGTTCATCAAAATCACTGCGGCCAAAGAAGCGAGGCAAAGCTATGGCGGAGAGAATACCGAGCAATACGATAACTAAAATAAGCTCAGTTAGTGTGAATCCGCGGTTTTTAGAATACATAAACTAACTAAGAATAAAGGGTGAAAATACAACTAGTGTACCCTTTTTATTTAGAATCTTACTAAAACTATTGAAAGTTTAGCAATCAGTTACGGCGGGTAAGACTGTATAGGTAGGTGCGGAGTTTGCTGCAGCTTCAGTATAAGTAAAAGTACAAGTTGCTTTGCCTTCTACATATAAGACTCCAGAGGTTGTTGTGTAATTATAATCTCCAGAGGTAATGCCTGCTAAATTAGCAATAGTAGCTCTATTTGGATACCCATTGACCCAGACTACGCTCTCACCTTCAATTGTTGCTGTAGTAGAATCAATCAACCATTTTGCATGGGCAATTGAAGCGGCCGCTTTGAATGAACCTTGTGCTGCTTTTAGTGAAGCGAGTCGAGCATCTTGTTGTAAATTTGCAAACTTAGGCAAAGCGGTGGCAGCTAAGATGCCTAAAATCACGATAACCATAACTAATTCAATAAGAGTGAAACCTTGCTGGTTTTTCATATGCTTGCCCTTAAAACGTAATAATAATAAATAATAGTTGAATCTTTATACTTTATTTTGACAGTAATGTCTAACGACCCATTGCCGCGCCACCTAAGTCCCACATTGGTAAGAATACACCTAAGGCTAAAATTAAAACCATAATACCGATAACAATGATCATAATTGGTTCTATTGCACTGCTGAGTTTTTTGGTGTCGTAGTCAACTTCACGTTCATAGAATGTGGCCACTTCATCGAGCATATCATCAACTGATCCCGTATCTTCGCCGACTGAAATCATTTGTAAAACAAGCGGGGTAAACAATTTACTGGCAATGGCTGTTTGAGAGAGTGATTCACCATGCTCTAGACCATCTCTCATACCGAGAATTCGTTGTTCAATAAATGTGTTATCAACCGCTTTACTAACGATTACAAGAGTTTGAGTGATGGGGACACCTGCTCGAAATGCCATAGAAAATGCACGTGAAAAGCGGGCAAGTGTGGCTCTATTAACAATGCTGCCGATTAAGGGGATTTGTAGTTTATAGCGGTCCCACTTATATTTTCCTTGTTCTGTTTTGATATAGCCTTTGATACCCATAAATGCGAGTACAAGCGCCAGCAAGATAAAATACCAATAATTGACAGTAAACTGTGACGTAGCCATTAATACTTTTGTTGCCCATGGTAGTTCACTTCCAAAACCAGAAAATACTTTGGCAAAAGCAGGAATGACAAATAGGTTAATAATAGCGACAGCAATTCCCATTGCGATTAAAACAAAGGATGGATAGCGTAAGGCCGCTTTAACGCGATCTTTAGTTTCTTTGTCGATTTCAAGATATTTATAAATATGTTGAAATGCTTGATCAAGTTGCCCTGTATTTTCACCAACATTAATCATGCTGATAAATAAATTTGAAAAAATTTGAGGGTATTTTTGCATACTGCCGGCAAGCGTTCGACCAGCTTCAAGATCAGTCGCTATTTCACTAATAGCATCGCGCATGCCTCTATGAGCCATATGTGTTTTTAGCCCTTGTAAAGTGGGCAATATAGAAATACCTGCTTTTAATAGGGTCGACATTTGTCGGCTAAACATAATGAGATCATTTGTATCGGGTGTTGAGCTAGTAAGAGCATTATTTAGTTTTTCAAGAAGATCGCCTTGCTGAGAAAGTGATTCTGAAATATCGACAGGGGTGATACCAATATTAATGAGATGGCTGGCTGCTTCACTTGTTGAGTTGGCATCCAGCTCACCGGTGATAGATTCACCCTTACTATTACGACCTTTGTAGTGGAAAGTAGCCATGATTTAAAGACTATTCCTCAGTGACATGTTCATGAGGTGTAATATCAATATCACCAGCAACACGTAGCACTTCTTCTAAGGTGGTAATGCCTTGTTGTGCTAAGGATATGGCATTGAGAGAAAGTGTTTGTGATTTTTGTTTTTGCAGTGCAAGTTGCTTGAATTGGGTGCGGTCACCGTTTTGCATGGCTGTTGAAAGATCGGCTGTAATGATTAATAACTCATAAACCCCGATTCTGCCTTTATAGCCAGTCTCATTACACAGGTGACAACCTGTGGCTTGATAAAATTCAGGCAAAGGATTTTCTAGCCCCAGCATTTGTTTTACCCAGAAGGTATCTGATGGTTCTAACTCGTGAACTTGTCGACAATCAGGACATAATTTACGAACAAGGCGCTGTGCTAATACTGCTTGTAATGAACTAGCCACTAAAAAGCTTTCTGCGCCCATATCTAATAAACGTTCGACAGTACTAATGGCATTATTTGTATGCAATGTTGAAAAGACAAGATGACCTGTCATTGCAGCTCGAAGGCCAATTTCAACCGTTTCTTGGTCTCGCATTTCACCAATTAAGATGACATCAGGATCTTGACGTAATGCTGTGCGAAGAACAGTGGGAAAAGTCAGGCCAATTTTTTCATGTACTTGAACTTGGTTAATACGTGGCAGCTGATATTCCACGGGATCTTCAGCTGTAATGATTTTACTTGAGGCAGAGTTAATATCATTGAGTGCAGCATATAAAGTCGTCGTTTTACCACTACCCGTTGGGCCGGTAACAAGAAGTAGACCATGTGGTTTTTTTATTAATTGATATAAGGGTGTGAGTATTTCTTCAGGAATGCCTAGTTTGCTGAGATCAAGTAAGCCTTGCGAATGATCAAGAAGACGCATCACAACAGATTCACCATGAACCATTGGCATGGTAGAAAGGCGAACATCAATACTTTTCTTTTTAACTTTGATATTAAAGCGACCATCTTGCGGCAGGCGCTTTTCAGAAATATTTAGCCCAGCCATTAATTTTAGTCGAGATGTAAGTGCTGAAGCAATACGTGTTTCATCAACCAATTGTTCTTGTAAAACACCATCGACACGCTGACGAATACGCAGGAGGTTACTGTCAGGTTCAATATGAATATCAGATGCATGTACAGTCACCGCATCTTCAAATATAGCTTGTAATAATCTTACAACAGGCGCATCAGCTGTTGAGGTTGATTGCGTGATTGTTTGTAGATCGAAATCTGTTTCTGTGAGTTCCTCATGAAGTACTTCAGCTAAGGAATCAATCTGTTCCGTTTTACGGTAGTCGGAGTCTAAGTGAGATAATAAGTCACTTTCACTTATTGCTGCGATATCAATAGGATGTTTTAACGCTTTTTCTAGTTCATCGTAGGCATAGATATCAGAGGGATCAGCCATACCCACTAAAATGCGATCATTTTGTTCTTTTATTGCAATGGCACGAAAACGACGAGCATGAATTTCAGGTAGGAGTTGAAAAATATCTGGATCAATAGGTGTGTTTCGTAAGTTCAGATATGGAATCTTGAGTTGCTGGGATAATAACTGTAATAATTGAGGTTCTTTGATAAAATCAAGATCAATAAGTGTCTTACCCAGTTTTCGGCGAGTTTTCTTTTGTTCTTCTAAAGCTATTGCTAATTGTGCTTCAGAGATAAGCTTATTCTCAATAAGCAGATCACCAATACGAATGCGTTTTCTTATATCCATTCAGGTGTTATCCCGTTCCATTTCATTGAGTAAGTAAAAGTATTGCTCAGAGTATATGACATAATTAATATTGTAGCCATATCTCATCATTACGCTGTTCAACACTTAAACTGATTAATGATTGTCCACTACAGGGACCTGCAACACAATATCCTTCTTCAAAGGTAAATAATGCACCATGAGTTGAGCATTGAATATGTGTTTTATCATCAGATAAAAATTTATCAGGCTGCCAATTGAGAGGGATGCCAAGATGAGGGCAACTATTCTTATAAGCATAGATCTCAGCTTGCTGAGTGAGGATGAGGACTTCTAGAAGCTCTTCCTCTAAATCAATATTAAAGCTTTTTGTTGAATTTGTAGGGAGCTCGTGTTTTTCACACAGAAAATACCACGACATAATAAGTTAACCTTGAAATTTAAAATTTGTTATCAGATTGGAAAAGCCATATTGGCCACATTTATGACCTGCGAGTTGACAGGCATTGATTAAAGCTTGCTGAGGGGCAATATGATTGACAAGACTATGAATGAAGCCTGCATTGAAAGTATCACCGGCTCCCAGTGTATCGATGAGTTGCGTAGGCGGAAAGGCCTCGCTGTGAAGTAAATGTTTCTTGTCTGTCATTGCCCATGCTCCTCGTTTTCCCCATGCACAGCTTATCAGCTTGTCATAATCTAAGGATGTTAAGAAACTGGCAGCATCGTTGAACCCTCTATTCTCAGCATACTGTTGGGAAAATAATAGTACATCGGCAAACTCAAATAGGCTTTCGATATGGGGTCGTGCTTTCTCAATTTCTAGCGAGCAAGAAAGAGCAGGGAAGTGTTGTTTTACATGCTCAAGCATTTGCTGTGTTTCAGCAATATTCCGACCTTCAAAATGTAGCCAATCAAAATGTGTTAAATCTATTTTTAGGAAATCAGCAAAGCTAAACTCAGAGCAGTCACGATGATGAACAATGCTTCTGCTACCCGTTAATTGATTGAGGGTGATATATGAAGTTGGCATTTTTCCTGATGCTAATATTGTGCATAAGGATGTATCGATATTGGAGCTAGCAAGATCTTGTTTGATGATTTGACTATCAGGTTCATCAATTAAAACACCTCCCCACGAACAGTGGTGACCAAGCTGGCTAAGTACGGTTAAAGTATTAGTCGCATTGCCGCCGCGGGATTGCTGCTGAGACAGGGCGCGAATTTCAGAATCTTCTTCAGGGTAAGAGGCAACAACATTGATGATGTCGAGAGTCGCAATACCAATTGCAAGAATATTAGCCATAATAAGTAGATTCTGCCTTTGATGTCATTCCTGCAAAATAGAGGAGCCAACGATAATATATATTAACTAAGCTGAACACGAGATAAGGGGAATGATAGGCTCACTTAATAAAGCCAAGTCTCTTTTTCTCTTATCTTAAGTTCAGCTTAGCTATCGTTGGATCCTCGATTGCAAAAGCATGACTGCTAAGGGAATGTGTTAGATATTGTCAAAAACAGCGCCGACAGCACGAGTAATTTCATCAACATTACCTACACCAGCAATGCTATGAAGTTTGTTTTGACTTTGATAATAATCAACTAAAGGTGCCGTTTGTTCTTGATAAACATTTAAGCGGTTTCCAATCGTTTCTTCATTATCATCAGCACGTTGGAATAGTGGACCATTACAAGCATCACAATGATCTTCAATTTTAGAAGGTGAGAGGTGAATATTATAGATAGCACCACAATCTTTACAGGTACGTCGACCTGTTAAACGTTGCAATAATTCATCAAATGCCACATCAAGTAAAACAACACCTTGAAGCGGTTGGTTTAGATCAGTAAGCATGGCATCAAGTGCTTCAGCTTGAGGGATATTGCGAGGGAAGCCATCTAGAATGTAACCATTTTTAGCGTCATCATGTGAGATGCGTTCACGGATCAAGCCGATCACAATCTCATCAGAGACAAGTGCACCTGCATCCATTGCTGATTTAGCTTGCTTGCCTAATTCAGAACCCGCACTGACAGCAGCTCTTAATAAATCGCCAGTTGAGATTTGTGGGATATCATATTTCTTAGATAATACAACGCCTTGTGTCCCTTTACCTGAACCTGGAGCGCCTAATAATACTGTTCTCATGGAATGCCTCTTTCGTTTTATATGGGATGATTTTAAGATGACATCATTACAGAAGTCAGGTCATCCAGTTGTGTTGTTACTTGTTGTAATATTTCGGGTAATACTGTGATATCTAAATTCAATAAATCCCACGCTTTAGGATCTAGTGGGGGAACGTGATGATCGCCACTATGCCCCAGCTGAGCTGAGCTCACCATAATATCAGCGATATGCACAATAGCGACTTCTAAGGGCAGATCTTCTGATTGTGTTGGTGTGTGATGGTGACGAGCAACATCTTCTAGTGAGCTAGGTAATCGCCATGCTTTAACTAAAGCTTGTCCGACTTCGGTGTGATCGAAACCAATAACGCGTTGTTCTGATAAGTAAATGACTTCATTACCAAATTTAGCACCATTAATTGCTTCTCTAGCCAACTCAGGCATTGATTGATAAATTACTAAACTACCAATATTGTGTAATAGTCCGGCCAGAAAGAAACGTTCAGCAGCACGTTGTTTACATTTCACTGCAAGCTGCTTAGCTGCGATAGCACAGGCAAGACTATGACGCCAAAACTCATTGATATTGATCAGGGAGCTAGGAATACCACTAAAGGAATTAATAACAGAGGTTGCTAGTACTAAATGGATTAATTCACGAGTACCAATGATGGTAATAGCACGTGAAATCGTGTTGATTTGTGAAGGAAAACCATAAAATGGACTGTTCACAACTTTCAGCAGGCGGGTCGCTAAGGCAGGATCTGTATTAATAACGCTACTAATGTCTTCAGCTGAGCTATTCGGATCATTCATCAAATCGTTGAGGAGAGTATAAGTACTTGGTGGTGAAACCAACTCAAGTGACTTATTAACAAGTGCTTCTGCTGTCAGTGCCATGTTTTAATCGCTTTCCGTGATTGGAGAGGGCGTTGTATCAAGTTGTAGATCGAATAATGTCTGCATAACTGGATTACTAAGGTCGGTATAACGAAATAATTCTTTGCGAGTCTCGATTTCTTGTTCAGTTAAATGTGATTCAGCCATTATCGAATGCCTATACTTGATGATTGAAATAGTGTTTGGCTAACAGTTGCACCTAGTTTGCCAGCAAAACGATCTAAGTAATTTGGACGAGGCGTGTAATCAATAATGTCTTCTGCACCAATGATATCTCGAGCAACGGTACTACTGTTTGCTAAACCATCAATCAAGCCAAGAGGTAATGCTTGCTCGCCCGACCAGAAAAGACCTGTAAATAGATCGGGGTTATCTGACAGACGATCACCTCGACCAGCCTTAACAACGTTAATAAACTGCTGGTGGATATTATCGAGCATATTATGAGCATGTTTAATATCTTGCTCTCTCATAGGTAAAAATGGGTCCAAGAATGCTTTATTTTCGCCTGCTGTTAATGAACGACGCTCAATACCTAGCTTCTCGATTGTTTCGGTAAAACCAAAACTATCCATACGAACACCGATTGAACCGACAATACTGGCTTTGTCGGCATAAATTTCTTTTGCAGCTGCAGCAATATAGTAACCACCTGATGCACACACATCTTGAATAACAGCATAAACAGGGAAGTCAGGTCGAGTTTCCTGTAGTCGCTGTAGTTCATCGTTGATAATCCCCGCTTGAACAGGACTGCCACCTGGCGTATTTAATCTAAGAATGAGGCCTTGTGCATTTGGGCTGTCAAAGGCATCACGAATACCGGTGACAATTGTATCGGCATTGGCTTCTGCATCTGCCGCAATGACACCATTAATTTCAACAAGTGCAGTATGTTTTTCTGCATGAGTAGGTAGTTCTGTTGATGGAATCATCAGCATTAATACTGCCATCAAATAAACTAACATTAGACCTTTAAATACATATCCCCAGCGACGACTAGTGCGTTGTTCTTTTAATGCCGCGAAAGCTAAGTCTTCGAGTACTTTGCGTTCCCAGCTGCCTTGATTATTAGCTGTGTTGCTTGTGTCATTAGCATTAGGGTTAGGAAAATCGCCAAATGTGGCCATAGTTGTGTATTCCAAAAAGGAGTTAAGGAACGAAGTAAATCACATCAAATGTAAGACTACAAGTTATACAGGGATATTTAGAGAGCCTTTAACCATTGCTCAACTTGATGCAAATTGTCGACAATGTCTTTTGGTTGGCATGCTTGTAAGGTTTTTATGCCATGGGCACCATGACTGACTGCTAGGCTATCGGCACCAGCATTGTGTGCCATTTGTAAATCATATTCGGTATCACCAATCATTAATGTTTCTTTTGGTGTTACACCACAATAGTCCATTAACTCTTCAATCATCTCAGGATGTGGTTTTGAATGACATTCATCCGCGCAACGGGTGGCATGGAAAAAGGGTTCTAATTTTGTGCTGGCTAATACTTTATTCAAACCTGTGCGACTTTTTCCTGTGGCAACGCCAAGGAAATGCTCTTTTGTACTAAGGTTTTGAATAAGTTGGCTGGCATTTTCAAATAGTGGAGTGTCATGTGGTGTGCCTAACCAAATTTCTCGATAGGTATTGGCAAGTTGATCTACTTCCAGAGAGCTAATATTCGGATAAAGTGCTTGGGCGGCTTCGTTGAGGCCTAAACCAATAATATGACTAATGGCTGAATCGTCTAATGAAGGGAATGCAAGCTGGCTAATAGCTTGTTGCATACAGTGAACGATATGCCCTGTAGAGTCCATTAATGTGCCGTCCCAGTCAAAGACGATAAGTTGATATTGATTCATTGTCGTTCTCTTAGCTTAGTAACTACATTGTCTAATTGTGTAGGTAATGGTGCTTCAAATGCGAGGGGACGACCATCTAAGGGATGTTTAATACCTAGCTTCCAAGCGTGTAAGAATAGTCGTTTTAAACCAAATTTCTTTATATCTCGATTAAAGGTTCGTTGTCCATATTTATCATCACCGGCAACAGGATTCCCCATATATAAGGAATGCACACGAATCTGGTGCGTTCGACCGGTGAAAAGTATGACTTCTGTTAATTGAGAATTTGGGAATGATTCAATAGGTTTGAAGACTGTTTTTGAATATTTTCCTTCAGGAGCAACTACCACCATACGTTCACCAGACGAGACAGTGTTTTTAATTAAAGGTTGTTCGATTAGCCGTTCTTCTGATCCCCATGAGCCTTTTAATAGAGTTAAATAACGTTTATCAATCTCATGATTTTTCATCTGCTGCTGCACATTGAGTAAGGCTTCACGGCTTTTTGCTATCATTAAACAACCTGATGTATCTCGATCGAGGCGGTGAATCAATTCAAGATAAGGTAAGTCAACTCTTATAATACGTAATGCTTCAATAAGACCTTGTTCAATATTACTGCCCGCATGAACGGCAACACCTGAAGGTTTATTTAAAACCAATAATGCATCATCTTCGAATATAACGGAATCAAGTATCTGTAGTTTAAACCGATCACTTACAGTATTGATTTTAGTTTTTTCTGAAATACGTAATGGTGGGATGCGAATTGAATCACCAGCCTGAATTTTATACGTTTGTTTGATGCGACCTTTATTAACTCGTACTTCGCCTTTACGAATAGCACGATAAATTCGACTTTTAGGTACACCTTTTCCTAAAGTTAGTAGAAAGTTATCAATTCTTTGACCGGCTTGAGCAGCCGATATATCAACAAATTGAACAGAAGAAGATTTTTTATCGTCACTAGCCATTAATTAATGAACCCTAAATATTGAGTTTTCTATTGCTGATATGACCAAGGGCTGTTATATTCCGATGTTGGTCTTTTTGTAAACGTTGGTAATAGTATACCGACTTTAGTTAAAAAGACTTAAAATGGCATGGTCGCTCCTTCTTTTGAATAGGAAGTTGATGCGGCAAAGCCCAACAAGTTTTGATAGACGCGATTGATTAGAGTTAATCGCTGTTAGGCTCAATAACGAGCAAAAGATTTAAGTGGTTCCCACGTCTTGGTTTAAAAACTATTTTGCACCAGACAGGATAATGACAAGTAATTAATGAGTAGGTACCGGCTAGCTACGCCAAGGGGCGAGGCGGCAGTACTGAATATCGTCGCAGACAACAATATTGCGGCAGTGGTCTTTCTTGAAAAAAGAAAAATAATAAACGAGACCAACGTGTAGGCTAAAACAATATGCAAATGTAAGACATATTGTGATTATTAATTGCAGAAAATGTTTCAAAGATTGTCCTGCTGAAGTTGACAAAGACTATGCAAATCCCTAAATAGATAGGGATACCAACGTGTGAGCCTCATATAGAGGTTATAAATGAAAAGAATTTTAATTAACGCAACGAATCAAGAAGAGTTGCGTGTAGCGATGGTCGATGGCCAACGCCTGTTTGATCTGGATATTGCCATCCCTTCTCGGGAACAGAAAAAAGGTAATATTTATAAGGGTAAAATCACCCGTGTAGAACCAAGTTTAGAAGCAGTATTTGTTGAATACGGCTCAGAACGTCAAGGTTTCTTACCACTGAAAGAAATTTCAAAAGACTATTTCAAGCAACGTGATTCAAAAGATGGTGAGTCATCAGGCCGAATTAATGTCCAAGATGTACTGTCTGTAGGCCAAGAGCTAGTTATTCAAATTGAAAAAGAAGAGCGTGGCAATAAAGGGGCGGCATTAACGACCTTTATAAGCCTTGCAGGGCGCTATTTAGTCTTAATGCCTAATAGCCCCCGTGCTGGTGGTATTTCACGCCGTATCGAAGGTGAAGAGCGTGCTGAATTACAAGAAGCATTGCGTTCATTAGAAGTACCTGAAGGTATGGGCATGATTGTTCGTACTGCAGGTGTAGGCAAGCAAACTGAAGAATTGCAGTGGGATCTAGAGTATCTAGTGCAATTATGGACGGCTATTGATAAAGCTAATAAAGAACGTAAAGCACCATTTTTAGTTTATCAAGAAAGCAATATCATCATCCGTGCACTACGTGATTACTTACGTAAAGATATTGGTGAAATTTTAGTTGATTCAGCTGAAGTGTACAAAACAGGTCATGATTTTATGACCATGGTAATGCCACATGAGCTAAGCAAATTTAAGCTTTATCAAGATAAAGTGCCGCTATTCACGCGTTATCAAGTTGAAAGTCAAATTGAAACTGCATTTAGACATGAAGTTCGTCTTCCATCGGGTGGTGCTTTAGTTATCGATCCTACTGAAGCATTGATTTCAATCGATGTGAACTCGGCTCGAGCTAATAAAGGTGGTGATATTGAAGAAACAGCCTTTAATACCAATCTAGAAGCTGCAGAAGAAATTGCCCGCCAATTACGCATCCGCGATTTGGGTGGTTTAGTTGTAATCGATTTCATCGATATGGGACCAACACGTCATCAACGTGAAGTTGAAAACCGTCTTCGTGATCATCTAAAAGCAGACCGTGCACGCGTTCAAGTTGGTCGAATTTCTCGATTCGGTTTATTAGAAATGTCTCGTCAGCGTTTGCGTCCATCTTTAGGTGATGCACATGAGGAAATTTGCCCACGTTGTGGCGGTTTAGGCCATGTTCGTGGCGTGCAATCATTAGGTCTTGCAGTGTTACGTTTGGTTGAAGAAGAAGCCACTAAAGATCGTATTTCAAAATTAGTTATTCAACTTCCTATTTCAGTTGCCACCTTTATGCTGAATGAGAAACGGGTTCAATTAGAAGAAATTGAGCGTCGCCAAGATGTTAAATTACTATTAATTCCAAACCCACATTTGGACACGCCTCATTTCGATATTGAGCGAGTTAAAGAAGGTAATGATATTACAGAAGTGAGCCATCATTTAATGGTGACACCTGAACCTGAAGTCCCTGATGCAATGAAAGATAGACCTGCGGTTGAGCAGGCTGCAGTGACGGGTGTTGCACCCTCTGCACCGGCACCAACAGTGATACCTGAAAAACAAGCAGAAGCTACGAAACCAAGTTTGTTAAAACGCTTATTGAATGTATTAACAGGTAAACCTGCAGATGAAGTAGAAGAAGACAAGTCTGAAGCTGAAACAAAAGCAGAAGAAACTCCAAAACGTGAGCAAAATAAACGTCCACGTAATAACAATAATAGAAATAATCGTCGCCCTCCACGTCGTCGTCCTGATCAAGCTAAGAATGATAAAGAAAAGGATGCTACGGAAACGCAAGCTGCAAAAAAGCCTGCTCAACATAAACCGCAAGAAGATAAAACTGAGCAGGGGCAAAACCCTAATGCGAAGCGTACTCGTCGTGGTGGACGCCGCCGTAAACCTCGTACTGAAGATACAGTACCGGTTGCTGAGGATGCAGGTAATAAGATTGCGCCAGAGAAAAAAGAAGTTGATGGCAATGCTGTGCCTAAGGCTCCAGAGCTTGAGGTTAATGGTAATGTACCATCAGCTAATTCTGAAAAAGAAGTAGATGGTAATAAGCCGACAGAAAAGAAACCTGCAGCTAATAAACCACGTAGAGGCAAGACCTCAACAGCGAGTAATCCTAGACGTCGTCGTCCTGCTGCGAAGGATCTAGCTGAACAAAAGGTGCCAGTTGCAGCTGCACCAGTAGAAAATGTGGCAAAAAAAGCAACATCGGAAGATAATGGAGCTGAAAAGGTAGTCGTGAAGAAACGCGCTCCTAGAAAAGTGATAGCTAAAGAGGCTGTAACAAAAGAAGATGTCAGCGAATAAGCGATTTGAATGTGAACACTTGTTGGCCTTGCTTGGCCAGCAAGTTGTTTATCTGCAGCAGCAATGTGAAATCATTGAACTGCTAGATGGCTGTGAGTTGGTATTGCAAGTATTGGAAGCCGACACGAGTATTCAAGCGACACAATATGGCGAGGGACACCGTGCTGTCCCTGTGACCTATATCTTATCGGTGTTTGATGGTGAAGGTGAGCTTCATACCGAGCTAATAGCAGCAGGTATTCATATTTTGCTGGAAAAAAACCGTTAGGCTCAGCTAAGAAGCTTTCGCACTTCATCCAAATCTTCTTGAGTATCTACTCCATGCCCAGGCGATATTTCAGCCGCAGTCAGGTGAACTTTCTTACCATGATAAAGAGCACGTAGTTGCTCTAAAGACTCTTCCTTTTCTAGTACACAAGGGCTTAATTCTGAATAGTGCTTTAAGAAGCTTGCACGGTAGCCATATAAGCCGATATGACGATAATGAGGCAGTTCTGGTGGCAATGTTGATTGTTGGTCAAAATGATCTCTCATCCACGGAATTGGCGCACGACTGAAATATAACGCATAACCCTGACCATCCATAACCACTTTAACGACATTAGGGTCAAAGACGTGCTTTTCTTGGTCAATTTGGCTGTATAAGGTCGCCATATCAGCATCAGTATGCTGTTGTAAGTCATTTGCGACTTGATTGATTAGGCTTGCAGGTAGGCAAGGCTCATCACCTTGAACGTTAACAATAATGTCATCATCAGCAAAGTTTCTCTGTGAAGCCACTTCAGCTAATCTATCTGTCCCTGAGAGATGATCTTCACGTGTCATACATACATCTGCACCAAAGCCTTGAGCTACACGTAAAATTTCTTCATTATCGGTTGCAATGATAACTTCACTAGCATCACTTTCTTGAGCACGCTCATAGACATGCTGGATCATAGGTTTACCGACAATGTCTAATAATGGTTTGCCAGGTAAACGCGTTGATGCAAAACGGGAAGGGATGACTATTTTGAATGCCATTTATTTCGTTTCTTCATCTGTAGAAAGTGCGCGGGCTTCATCGGTTAACATTACTGGAATATCATCACGAATTGGGTAGGCTAGGCGACATCCAGGACAAATAAGTTCTTGCTGTGCTTTATTGTAGTTTACGCTGCCTTTACAACTAGGGCAGGCTAGAATTTCGAGTAGTGTTTTATCCATGGGGTGGAAGTTCCGCTAATTTATTTAATAAGTGTTTTTCAAGTTTACCGCTTATTGTGGCTTCAATGGGGATATACCACATATTTTCTTTGGCAAATGGCTGACATTTTACGGCATCTTTTTCTGTCATCAAAATCTCAAGGTCATCATTAAAATCTAGATCCTTCGCTTGAAAAGGATGATGGTCACTGAATGGATGAGTTTGAACTGTAAGCCCTTGTTCTGATAATTGCTTAAAAAAACGGTCAGGGTTACCGATACCTGCTAGGGCATGCACTGTTTGGTTTTGAAAAGTATTTAGTTCTTTTTGGATGTTAGGGTGGGCTAAATTAATAGCCGATCCTTGAGATAGATTCATGGTGAAATCAGCGGGTGTTTCAGTACCATTGTGGATAATAAAATCGACTTGTTTTAAACGTGATAAAGGTTCACGTAATGGCCCAGAAGGAAGACAATATTGATTGCCAAATAGACGTTGACTGTCGACAACGACAATTTCAATATCACGTGCCAAAGCATAGTGTTGCAAACCATCATCAGCAATGATGATATTACAGTCAAATTGTTCTAATAACTGTCTGGCTGCATCAACACGATTGGGTGAAACAACGAGTGGACAGGCAGATTGTCTACTGATAATGACTGGTTCGTCGCCGACAAGGCGAGGATCACTTTGTGGCGTTACTACTAGAGGGTAATGATCAGCTTTGCCACCATAACCTCTACTCACAATACCCGGACGAAAACCGGCTTGTTTAAGTTGTTTAGTGAGCCAAATGACCAGTGGGGTTTTTCCTGTTCCCCCGACACTGATATTGCCAACAATAATGACAGGTACATTAAATGATTGTTGTTTGAATAGCCCTAAGCGATAGCATGTGCGTCGGAACAAAATAATGGCACAATAAAGGGCTGATAATGGCCATAAACACCAACGAATAGGATGCTTTTGGTACCAGCTATTAATTAACCAGTTCATGGTTTATTGCACTTCAGTTGGATGTTCCTGAAACTGTAAGCGGTGAAGCTCAGCATAGTGCTTACCTTTAGCTATCAGTTCAGCATGTGTCCCTGTTTCAATAATCTGACCAGCGTGCATAACAATGATTTGATCAGCTTTTTCGATGGTTGATAAGCGATGAGCAATAACCAATGTGGTGCGTTGTGTCATTAATGTTTCTAAAGCAGATTGAATATGACGTTCTGCTTCTGAATCTAAGGATGCTGTCGCTTCATCAAGAATAAGAATTGGCGCATTACGCAATAATGCTCGGGCGATAGCGAGTCGCTGACGTTGACCACCAGATAATAACACGCCATTTTGCCCTACTTGAGTTGCAAGACCATCAGGAAGTTGCTCGATAAACTCCCATGCATGAGCAGCTTTGGCCGCTTCAATAATTCTCTCATTATTAATATGCTCTTTCTGGCCATATGTAATATTGTTAGCAATGGTATCGTTGAATAAAATGACCTGTTGATTAACCAGTGAAAGCTGTTCACGAAGTGCCGAAAGTTTCAATTCATTAATATCAATGCCATCAATTAATATTTGCCCCTTACTTAGGGGATAAAACCGAGCTAATAAACTCACTAATGTTGTTTTACCACTACCAGAATGGCCGACAAAAGCAATGGTTTGACCTGGTTTAGCATGGAAGGAAATATCATTGAGCACATTGCCATTGTCTTCTTTGTAGCTAAAAGCAATATTTTTATACTGAATATCACCTTGAGATCGGGTAATTGATTTTGTACCAGAATCTGATTCTGGTTGTTGATCGAGTAAGCTAAAAATACTTTGGGCTGCAGCAATACCTGTTTGTAGTTTTGAGTTTATTTTGGTTAAACGTTTAAGCGGGGTCAGAATCATAAACATAGCAGTAATAAATGAAATAAAGCTACCGACAGAGATCTTTTCTAACATTTCTGGTAGTGTCGCTAGGTAAATGACGCCTGATAAACCGAGTACTGAAATGAGCTGAATTAGTGGTTGGCTAATAGCATCCGTTGTAATCATTTTCATACGCTGCCGACGATTTTGTTGATTCACCTTATCAAAACGTTGCATTTCGTACTGTTGGCTACCAAAGGTTTTCACTTCGCGTTGACCTTCAATAATTTCATTGCTGATATGACCCACGTCTCCCATTGAATTCTGAATCGTTTTACTGATTGTTCTAAAGCGAGAGCTGATTTTATAGACTAACAATGCAATAAGCGGCACGGTTAGAAGGATAATAAGTGATAACATTCCATTGAGATAAACCATCCATGCTAAAAGCCCCACAACCGTCAGACTGTCACGGATTAAGGTTAATACGGCATCTGTTGTTGCATTAGCTACTTGTTCAACATCATAGAGTAATTTAGACATAAGCTGACCAGAGGTGCTTTGGTCATAAAAACTAGCGGGCAAAGTAATCAGGCGTTCAAACATTTCTGATCGTAGTTTTTTTATAACATTACGAGCAACCCAGCCTAAACCGTAACTAGTGATAAAGTTAGCAACACCACGAATAATAAATAAGCCAATGAGCAATAATGGAATTAACTTGATTGTCTCGGCATCACGATTAACAAAGCTGCCATCCATTAAAGGTTTCATCAAGGCAGCCAAACCTACTTCAGTTCCGGCAAAAACCGCCATTGAGAGAATGGCGGCCCCAAATGCCATCCAATAAGGTTTTACATAACTTAATAGACGTTGATAAATTAAGTTAGCGCTGATAGTAGCAGGTTCATGATTCATTATTTAGTCGTTTGGCGTGTTGCGAGAGTTAACCGGCTATAACCTAATTGTTGTGCGGTATCCATTGCTGTGACAATGTTTTGATATTCGGCATTCGCATCGGCACTGATGATGATATGAGGATCTTCATTTTCACCCACAGCTTGTTTTAGGTGTGCTGACAATTGTTCGGGACTAGGCTTGTCTAATGTTACTTCATTGACAATAAATTGCCCATCAGCATTGATAATAATATCAACCGCAAGGTCTTGTTCAGGTATTGCTTGGCCGGTTGCTTGAGGGAGATCAACTTTGAGTGAGCTTTCTCGAATAAAACTGGTTGAGACCATGAAAAACAGTAGCAATAGGAAAACTACGTCAATCATAGGGGTCAGATTGACATCGGGTTCCTCGGGTTTTCCTGCCGATAATTTCATCGTAGATCCTTATCCACATCAAACTCACGTTCACCATGTAATATTTCAACGAGTTTGATGGCTTTTTCTTCCATATCAACGACTAAAATATTCACTTTTCCACGGAAGTAGCGATAAAAAATGAGGCTAGGAATAGCGACAACTAAGCCCATTGCCGTGGTGATTAATGCTTCAGAAATACCACCTGCTAATGTTTCTGGGTTACCAACACCTTCAGTGGTGATAACAGCGAAGACTTTAATCATACCGATAACAGTACCAAGCAAGCCTAGTAGTGGTGTAATCGCGGCAATTGTACCGAGGGTATTAAGGTTTTTTTCTAGCGATAAAGTCACATGTCTGCCAGTGTCTTCAATGCTTTCTTTGGTAATGTCACGTGTTGAATCACGAGTTGCTAAGCCAGAAGCTAGAATTTGCCCTAAAGGCGAGTTACGTTGCAATGCACTAATACGATTATTATCAACTTGGTCGCTTTTTAGCCATTGCCAGATATGAGTAATTAATTCTGGTGGAGATATCCGTTTATTTTGTAAGCTCCAGAAGCGTTCAGCAATGATTGCGATAGAAATAGCTGAACAAATAAACAGGGGCCACATTAGTAAACCGCCAGCTCTAAAAAATTCCAACATAGTGTCTTATCTCGTATACAAATAAATCAAATGCCATGATACGTTAAAAAGTAGCATTCATGAACATGATAATGGTGGATAAGTCTCAGTTTTATTCATTACTTGTCCATATTTTATGGTTTTTTTGTCGCCATGTGATTGGTTCAGAGCTTAATTTAGCGCCAAATTTAAATCCAATTGCACCATGATCAGCAGTATTCAATAGCTTAACCCCTTTACTGTCATACCTATCCAGCACTACTTTATGAGGGAAACGATAGCGATTACGATAGCCAATTGGAAACAAGACAAATTCAGGCTCAACGGCATTGATGAAAGCATGTGATGACGATGTTTTACTACCATGATGAGGAGCGATGAGGATGTTGGCGTGTAATTTAGAACCGTAACGTTGCACTAATTGTTTTTCTGCTTCTTTTTCAATATCACCAGATAATAAAATACTGCCAGCAGTATTGGATATCTTTAAAACACAGGAGAGGTTATTTTTGCTGTCATTATCGTTCTCAGTTGGGTGAAGGATAGAGAAGCTTACATTATCCCATTGCCAAGATTGACCCGTATAACAAGAGCTTGCATTAGGTAGAAGCTTAGGAACACTGGTCAGAATTTCTAAGGTTTTTACATCCTTGATAAGTGGAATGGCTCCACCTATATGATCATTATCACCATGACTGATAATTAAAGTATCAATAGTTTGAATGCCCTGTTGTTGCAAGAAGGGCTTAACAATTGCTGTTCCCGTATTAAAATTATCACTAAATTTAGGTCCAGTATCAAACACGAGTGAGTGATGTTGTGTTTGAATGACAGCAGATAAACCCTGCCCTACATCAAGTAATGTAAACCAAAACTCACCTTCATCTGGCTTGGCAGGTGACCACAAAAATAAAGGCGCTAAGCCTAATAATCCCAGCCATTTAGCAGGAAAGTGTCGAGGAGTTAGTAATAATAGGCTACCAATAATTATTGGTAGCCAGTAATAAAGTGGTAAGGCTGGACTTTGCCAGTGTGACAATGGCAGGGAAGCGAGAGTATCAAGGAATGGCCAGATAAAACTTAATAAATTATCAGACAAGTGAAGCAGTATTTCAGCTAGCGCTGGCCATAACCATAATAAAAGACTTGAAAATAGTAAAAGAGGGACAACCAGTAAGCTAATAAAAGGAATAGCAACGACGTTAGCGATAGGGGCAATGACCGATGTTTCTAAAAAGAAAAATAGCAGGAGAGGGCTAAGTCCAAATGCAATAAGAAAGTGAATTTTTGCCCATTGCCATTTGGGAGCAGGGTAACGATGTTGACTCACCAATAAGATGATGGCCACCGCAGCAAAAGATAGCCAGAAACCAACAGATAAGACGGATAAAGGGTCAAAAATTAATACTAATAGTAGGCTTATGGCTAAAATATGGCTGCTACTAATGGGGCGTCGCATAATCATATAAACCATCACCGTCGCTACCATAATCAAAGCACGCTGGGTGGGAATGGAAAATCCTGCTAAAGCGGCATAAAATAAAGCAAATATAAATCCACCTACGGCACCGATTTCAGTCGCTGTTAACAGTAATAAGTTCTTAGCACGTAGTGACCAGATAAATCGAAACAGGAAAAACCCAATAGTAGCGGCTAAACCTATATGTAGACCAGAAATCGCTAATAAATGATTTGTTCCAGATAAACGTAAAATTTGCCACTGGTTTTGATTGATGTTGTGACGAATTCCTGTTGTTAGCCCTTCAATGAGGCCTAAATTAGGACTATCTGCTAGTAGTACTTCAATCTTCTGAATAAGAGATTGTCGCAGTGCATTAATTGAATAGAAAGGTGCGGCTTCTAAACGATAGTTATTATTAGAAGCACGGACATATCCTGTAGCTCCAATACCTTGTTGAAATAACCATGCCTCATAATCAAAAGAGCCAGGGTTCATCATACCTCGGACAGGTTTTAACTTAACTGTTAATTGCCATTTTTCTCCAGAATTTAACTGCGTTGGCAGTGGTTTATACCAATTAAGACGTATTTTTCTAGGTAAGGAATATTGTGTTGGTGAATCCGGTTTAAATTCAAACCTGAGTCGCTGTTGTTGCCGCTCAGGCACACTAGAAATAACCCCACTTATGGTGATTTCTTTTCCCGCTATTTCAATCGGTAGACGGTCAGTAATGTTTAAATGTGCATAAAACAGTGTCCATAGTCCACCGAGAAGCGCAATAGCGAAGTAACGAGTAGTTGTGAATTGTAATAAAAAACAGGCAGGTAGAGATAACCATAGCCAATGAATAGAAGGTAGATAGCTGAGCTGTAAAAATAATGCACAAGCAAACGTAAATGAGATGGCAGTTTTAATCATAGATCCCTTATAATTAAATTAACTAATAGCCGATTGAAAGATTAATAAGACTAAATGCCTCGTAAATTCCTTAAACGTATCATGCCAGATCACAAAACGATGTGCGAACATCCGCATCTGAAAAAGTTTGGTGAGCGTTTGACCGAGCCAAAATTGTGGCATTTAAACCGAAGATCTGTAGCTGGTGCTGTGGCATTAGGTTTATTTATTGGCTTTATGCCAATTATCGGGCAAATGTTTTTTGCGGCGGCATTAGCTATTCTTATTCGTGTGAATCTGCCGATCTCAGTAATGGCTGTCTGGATTTCTAATCCCTTAACCATAGCACCCATGTATTTCTTCACCTACAAAGTGGGTGCTTGGCTATTACAAGTCCCTGTAGAGCAACATAATTTTACTATGTCATGGCAATGGTTTACCCATGAGTTTTTAACGATTTGGCAACCTTTCCTATTGGGAAGTGTAGTGTGTGGGGCGATTGCTGCACTATTGGGCGTATTTTTTGTTCGCATTGTGTGGCGTCAGATGGTTATCCGAAATTGGTCTCGCAGACAGGAAAAGAATAAGCGTAAGTCATAGGCTTTCTATTTTGTACCCTAGAGCATTAAATAAAGGCTGACTGGCTTGATTGTTAACTAACTACCCTTGACTTCACTTGTGCTGCAATTTTTATTTTGCCATTGCACCATGAAAGAGCGAGTTATTCTTTTCGCTTGTATCTGAATCACGAGAATAACTTACTTCACTGTCAGCATTAATACGTAAGTTTACAGTTACGCCTTGTTTGGCAAGTACACCACGGAAAAATGAATTATTCTTCTGACTTTCGTGAGTGTAGGGTTTTGCTGCTTTTATATTTTCTTGTGCTTGATGGTCCATTGCAACTATTTCAAGTACAGCTTTTGATAGTGAGTTAGTTTCTGTCAGTAGTGTGCCGGCGAATATGCCAAGACAGTATTGGACAGTAATAATGTCGCGAGTAAGCTTAGTGATAATTTAGTCATATCACTTTCTCCCTTTTATTGCAGGTAAATGCTTACCTAATAATACGGACAAAATATAAACTAAAATGTTACATAGGCATTTAGAGAAACGAGCGGTATTTAGTGATCTAACTTACCATCAATTAGTGTTAATACTCGATCCATTTGTGATGCTAGACTCGTATCATGAGTGACAATAATTAATGCTGTGCCCAATGATTCATTTAGTTCAAGAATTAAGTCAAAAATAGCTTGAGCAGTACGGTGATCAAGGTTGCCTGTAGGTTCATCTGCTAATAAACAATCAGGTTGAGTAATTAAGGCTCGGGCTAATGCTGCACGCTGACGTTCACCACCTGATAATTCACTTGGTTTATGAATGAGGCGGTGACCTAAACCAACTTTGTTCAATAATTCTTCTGCTTGTTGCTGAGCTTTTTTGGGATCTGTTCCACCAATAATTAGTGGGATAGCTACATTTTCTACAGCAGTAAATTCAGGCAATAGGTGATGAAATTGATAAACAAAACCTAAACTCTGGTTACGTAATTTACTTAATGCATTGACGGATAGGTGATTAATATCTTGGCCATGAATTTCAACTGTACCGTTACTTGGTTCATCTAAACCACCAAGTAAATGTAATAGTGTACTTTTACCAGAACCAGAACTACCGACAATAGCAAGGCGATCGCCTTTATTTACCGTTAAATTAATATCAGCAAGAACATTCGTTTCTAAGTCACCATCAGAGAATCGTTTAGCTAAGTGTTTGCACTGGATAATGGCTGGTTTAGTCATAACGCAATGCCTCTGCTGGACGAATTTTAGATGCCCGCCATGATGGGTATATCGTTGATAATAAAGATAAAATGAAGGCTGTAATGCCAATCACTGTCACATCATTCCACTGTAAATCTGATGGCAAACTACTGATGTAATAGACATCCGCGGGTAAGAATTGATAGCCCAATATTTGTTCTAAATTGGCAATAATAGTTTCAACATTAAGTGCTAATGCAACACCACCTCCGACGCCAATTAAGGTGCCAAAAATGCCTATTAACGTCCCTTGCACCATAAAGATAGTCATGATGTTTTTGGGTGTCATGCCTAAGGTCCTTAATATTGCGATATCAGCTTGTTTGTCAGTGACCATCATGATTAATGTTGAGACAATATTGAAGGCAGCAACGGCAACAATGAGTAAAAGAATAACAAACATAACTGTTTTTTCAGTTTTTAGAGCACGGAAAAAGTTAGCGTGTTGATAGGTCCAATCTGCGGCTCGGTAGCTTGCAGGTAGTGTTGCAAGTAAATTGTTAGTAATACGGGGAGCTTGATAGACATCATCCAGTTTTAGGCGAAGTCCTGTTACTTTATTGGGAATACGGAAAAGTTTAGCGGCATCTTCAATATTCATGATAGCTAGGGCACTATCATATTCGTACATGCCAATTTCAAATATACCAACGACATTAAGGCGTTTCAGTCTTGGCATAATACCAGCTGGTGTAGGTGTTACGTGGGGAGTGATCAGTGTTACTTTATCGCCGGTACTAACACCCATTGTCATGGCTAAGTCTTTACCAAGAATAACACCAAAACTACCGGGTTGAAGGGCCTCAAATTTTCCCTGAATAACTTTATCGCCGATAGTAGAAACACGGCCTTCAAGTTTAGGGTTAACCCCTCGAATCAAACTACCTCGAACCCGACTACCCTGACTAAGCATTGCTTGGCCTTCGACAAATGGGGCTGAATCGACCAGATGCTCAGCACCCTCTATCATTTCTTGCAATGATTGCCAGTCTTTCAGTGTGCCATTTACTCCCGTAATAAAAGCATGAGAGGTCATGCCTAAAATACGTTCGCGAAGTTCTTTTTCAAAGCCATTCATAACCGACAATACAACGATTAAAGCTGCTACACCAAGTGCAACACCTAACATTGAGGTAAGAGATATAAATGAGATGAAGTGATTACGACGCTTTGCTCGGGTGTAACGCAACCCGACAAAGACACTTAAAGGTTTGAACATTATTTTAGGGCGTCTTTTTATTTAATGTTTCATCCCCTTCAAAAATGAAGGGGATGAAACAGAACAGTGTTATTTAGCGTAAACCGTTTTTGTACCGCTTTCACTACCAAGTAATAAAACATCAGCAGGTCGCATAGAAAATAAACCGTTAGCTACAACACCTACAATATTATTAAGCTCTTTTTCCATAGAAATCGCTTCCATGATATCCCAGCCATGAACATCGAGAATAACGTTGCTGTTATCAGTGATAAAGCCTTCGCGGTAAACAGGTTGCCCACCCATTTTAACGATTTCACGAGCAACATAACTGCGCGCCATAGGGACGACTTCAACTGGTAATGGGAATTTGCCTAAAACATCGACTAATTTGCTTTCATCAGCAATACACACAAATTTATCACTTGCTGCGGCAATAATTTTTTCACGTGTTAATGCACCACCACCACCTTTAATAAGCTGTAAGAAGTGATTAGCTTCATCAGCACCATCAACATAAACAGCAATTTGGCCAACAGAGTTTAAGTCAAAAACAGGAATACCATGTTCTTCTAAACGTTTAGTTGAAACGATTGAACTTGAAACAGCGCCTTCGATACGGCCTTTGATTGTAGCTAATGCATCAATAAAGTGGTTTACCGTTGAACCTGTTCCAACACCGACGATACCATCAGTATCAATGTGTTCTAGAGCAGCATAGGCAGCTTGTTTTTTCATTTCATCAGCATTCATGGAATTATCCTTTAAATTTAATTACATTAATTATCGGACTAATTATAGAGATAAATGACCTTCAATGGTAACGTAAGCACTATATTGATTATTAAAGTTAAAGAAATTGAACTGTCATGCTGACTGAATACGTTGAAAGAATACTAAAAGCGCGAGTCTATGATGTGGCCATTGAAACGCCGCTTGATGTGATGCCACGCCTGTCAAAACGTTTAAATAATACACTTTGGTTAAAGCGTGAAGATTTGCAGCCCGTGTTTTCATTCAAATTACGCGGCGCATACAATCGTATGACGCACCTTACTGATAGCGAACGACAACAAGGTGTTGTGGCTGCTTCTGCGGGGAATCATGCTCAAGGCGTTGCGCTATCGGCCCAAAAAATGGGAGTTTCAGCTTTAATTGTCATGCCTAAGACGACACCTGCGATCAAGGTTGAGGCAGTAAAAGCATTTGGCGCTGACATCGCCTTGCATGGCAATAGTTATGACGATGCCTGTAGTTATGCTCAAAATATCGCCAAGCAACAAGGGCGTACATTTATCCATCCTTATGATGATCCTGAAGTTATTGCTGGTCAGGGAACAATTGCGATGGAAATCATGCGTCAACATCCTGATCCTATTCATGCTGTTTTTGTTCCTGTTGGTGGTGGCGGTTTGATTGCGGGTGTTGCTGCTTACATCAAAGCATTTTGGCCTGAAATCAAAATTATTGGTGTTGAACCGGTTGATGCAGCATGCTTAAAAGTTGCCTTAGAACAAGACGAGCGTGTCGTGCTTGAGCAAGTTGGACTTTTTGCCGATGGTACTGCAGTGCGACAAATTGGCGAAGAGCCTTTTAGAATAGCGAGAGAAACAGTTGATGAAGTGATCACGGTTGATAGTGATGAACTCTGTGCGGCGATTATGGATATTTTTGATGATACCCGATCAATTGCTGAACCATCTGGTGCTTTAGCTGTGGCTGGGGCAAAAAAATATATTGCTCAAGAGAAAATCACCGACGAACAGTTAGTTGTCATTGATAGCGGTGCCAATATTAACTTTGACAGGCTTCGACATGTTGCTGAGCGTGCAGAACTGGGTGAACGTCGTGAAGTACTCTTTTCGACTACGATAGATGAAAAGCCAGGAAGCTTTCAGCATTTTTGTCAGACTTTATCTGATCGAGGTATTACTGAATTCAACTATCGTTATGCTGATAGTGCTGATGCCCAAGTCTTTGTTGGGCTAAGAATAAATGGTGGCAACGAAGAACGTGAAGCCTTATTTGCTAGTTTAGATGCCACGGGATATCAGTGGACAGATTTCAGTGATAATGAAATGGCTAAATTACATGTTCGTTATATGGTGGGTGGACATGCACCTCAAGTTGACAATGAACGTATCTATCGTTTTGAATTCCCTGAACGTCCTGGCGCTTTGTTACGATTCCTAACCAGGATGGGCCAGCGCTGGAATATTAGCTTATTCCATTATCGTAATCATGGTGCAGCCTATGGCCGCGTGTTGGTTGGTGTACAAGTTAGTAATGATGAGCAAGATGATTTTATTCAGTTTTTGGATGAGCTAGGTTATAACTATTGGCAGGAGACAGATAACCCGGCCTACGAATTATTTTTGAAATAAATAGTTTATTGAATGATAACGGCTATAAGCTGAAATTAAGTGTAATAAAATCGTTGTTATTGAGTCTATTGAGTAAGATGTTATTTGAGATTAATGTTTAGATAATTTTAATTAAGGACCGATATATGAATCATTTGTCAGCTGAATTCACTGAATTTTTAATTACAGCGATGGAGGTACTTGCGGCATTATTTATCTTAGTCCTAGGATTGCTTGTATTGTGGATTATTGTGACGTATGTAATCGACGTGACACAGACTCAGCAAACGATTCGACGAAATTACCCAGTTATTGGCCGCTTTCGTTATTTCTTCGAACATATAGGTGAATTCTTCCGACAGTACTTTTTTGCCATGGATCGCGAAGAATATCCATTTAATCGAGCTCAACGATCGTGGGCATATCGAGCCGCTAAAAATGTAGATAGTACGGTTGCATTCGGCTCAACAGATAATATTAATGCAGCAGGACGAGTTTTATTCGTTAACTGTGCTTTTCCAACACTTGGTCAAGATGCTGTACCACCACAGCCCGTTACTATTGGCACTCGTTGTAAACATCCTTATATAACATCCTCAATTATCAATATCTCAGGTATGAGCTATGGAGCCCTATCTAAACCGGCAGTATTAGCATTGTCAGCAGGGGCTCAATCTGCAGGCTGTTGGATGAATACCGGAGAAGGGGGCTTGTCTCCATACCACCTTGAAGGTGGTGCAGATATTGTCTTTCAAATAGGTACAGCCAAAAATGGTGTCAGTGACCTAAATGGTGTGCTCGATGACGATAAATTAATTGAAATGGCTGCTCATTCACAGGTGAAAATGTTTGAGATTAAGATGAGCCAAGGTGCCAAGCCAGGTAAAGGTGGAATATTACCTGGTGAGAAAGTAACTGCAGAAATTGCAGCTATTCGTGGTGTTGAAGAGGGTAAAGATGCCTACAGTCCCAATCGACACCCTGATATCAGTAGTTTTGATGATTTAATTGATATGATCAATCGTGTCAGAAATGTCACCGGAAAACCAACAGGTTTTAAAATGGTCGTGGGTTCACCTGGGCAAGTTGATGCATTATTAACAGCAATTGTGGCGAGAGGCGAAGAGTTTACTCCCGACTTTATTACAATTGATGGTGCTGAGGGCGGAACCGGTGCCGCGCCCATGCCATTAATAGATTCGGTGGGTATGTCATTGCGTGAAAGCTTACCAATTCTTGTTGATAAGTTAAAACAGTATGGTCTGAAAGATCGAGTTAAAGTGATCGCATCAGGAAAACTTATCACTCCTGGAGCTGTTGCTTGGGCTTTGTGTGCGGGTGCTGACTTTATTACCAGTGCTCGTGGTTTTATGTTTGCTTTAGGTTGCATTCAAGCCTTGCAGTGCAATAAAAACACCTGCCCAACAGGTATTACGACACATGATCCTAAATTCCAAAAGGGCTTACACCCTCAAACTAAATCTGTACGAGTAGCCAATTATGTTAATAATATGGTGAAAGAAGTAGGTGTTATCGCTCATTCATGTGGGGTGAAAAGCCCTCGAGCCTTAAATCGTACTCATGCACGCATTGTTATGGGTAATGGATTGACAAAAGGGATGGATGAGATTTTCCCTGAACTTGAGAAAATCAAGGAGTAAATCATGGCAATCAGTACAGGCTTAATACTATTAGCAATGATGTTATTACTCGCCTTATTACTGAAGCCCTTTGCAGAAAGGTATCATATTCCCTTTGCAGGTTTACTCGTTGTGACCGGCTTTGTCGGTAGCGAGATTTTGGTCAGTTTAGATATTGATACCGGGGTTCGTTATGATTCCTTTCATGATCTTATTTTGTTTGTTTTTTTACCACTACTCATTTTTGAAGCAGCGTTTAAGATCAATGCTCAACAATTATTTAAAAACCTAATTGTCATCTTGTTTTTTGCTATTCCGGTGATGTTGTTTTCAACGGCTATTGCTGCTGTGATGATTTATTATGGCATTGGACATCCAACAGGCTTCCCATGGGTAGCTGCATTATTAACGGGTGCATTATTAGCGGCTACCGACCCTGTTGCTGTATTAGAAATAATGCGTAAAGCAGGGGTGTCAGAGCGCCTGTGTATGTTGATTGAAGGGGAAGCATTGTTTAATGATGCAACCGCTATCGTCACGTTCAGTATCTTTCTTTATATTGCCCAACACCCAATGGAAGACATTTCAATATTAGATGCCAGTCTACGATTTTTAGTCGTGTTTTTTGGTGGCAGTATTATTGGTTTATTTATTGGTTTCGGGTTTCTATTTCTCTCTCGACTATTGCACGACTTTGTACAACAAGCGATAGTGACTTTAATTGCAGCCTATATTTCATATTTAATAGCACAACAATGGTTGAATGTGTCTGGCGTGATGTCAGTTTTGGTAACAGGTATGGTGTTAGGTCGAGTGATTCATAGTGATTTTAAAGATCATGAAAAAAGTAGCTTTGTGGATGATTTTTGGACCTTCAATGTCTATGTGGCAGAATCATTAATGTTCTTATTAATGGGGGTCACCATTACCTTAGGCATGTTCACTGATAACTGGTTAGCGATGCTAATCGGTATTGCTGCCGTCTCTATTGCTCGTGCCATTGGTGTTTTTGGTGGCGCACGGTTGATCTCATTTATACCAAGTGTTGAACGAATTTCACATGAAGATCAAAGCCTCATGTTTATCGGAGGTTTGCGAGGTGCGGTGACATTAGCCTTAGCACTATCATTGCCACTGGAGTTAGAGTATTGGTGGACAGTTCAATCAATAGCATTTGGCGTGGTAATTTTTACCTTATTTGTTCAAGCTCCGTTAATCAAACCGTTACTATCTAGTCGGCAGAATGAAAAATAGATAAGGTTTAACGCCACTAAATATCTATTGTGTTCTCTATGTATCAGATCAAAATAGCTTTATTCCATTTTCTTTAGCTGGATGGGAGTATTGAACGAAAATATGATTAGGATTTTTGCTCTGCTGGCATTATCATTATTCCTTTAGTTATTGTGAAATAGAAGTAGAGGAATAATGATGAAAGCTGAACAAAAGGTTATGCCAGACGCAGAGAGTTTAATTGAGGCGGCAACAGAGCAGTTTGTTGCATCAGCACGCAGCGCAATTGCTAAACGTGGTGTATTCCATGTTGCATTAGCTGGAGGTTCAACACCTAAAGGTTTATATCAAAAATTAGCGACATCGCCTTATGTTGAGCAGATTGATTGGTCTCGCGTACATTTGTTTTTTGGTGATGAGCGCTGTGTATTACCAACTCATGAAGATAGTAATTTTAAAATGGCACGTGAAGCGATGATTGATCATATTGCTATCCCTCAAGAAAATGTTCACCGTATGCCTACAGAAGAGGGTGTTGCTCCTGAAGTTGCCATTCGTTATAGCAGAACTTTAGCAGACACTTTAGATGGTGCACCATTAGATTTAGTCTTACTAGGCTTAGGACCTGATGGTCATATTGCTTCACTATTTCCTGATACAGAAGCATTAGATGTGACTGATCGTATGGTGACCAGTCTGTATGTAGATAAGTTTGATTCTTGGCGTGCAACGATGACCTATCCAACCATTAATGCAGCACGACAAGTGATTGTATTTATTGGTGGTGAAGCTAAAGCGCCTATTGTTAAAGATATTACAACTAATGCAGTAGAAGGTTTACCCGTACAGCGTTTAGCGCCTCAGGGTGAATATTATTGGTATATGGATAAAGCTGCTGCAGGTCAATAATGATGAATTGCATTCTTGCGGCTGATATTGGCGGTACAAAGACTTTGTTCCAGCTGAGTTCGCAGCAGGGTGATGTTGTTCTGGAAAAGGAATATGTTAGCCAGCAATTTGCTAGTTTTGATTTAGTTTTGACTGACTTTTTAAGCCAAAAGCAAGTCTCATTACATCGCATCTATAGTGCTTGTTTTGCCGTTGCTGGCCCTGTTTCAGGACGTGATGCGACTGTGACGAATTTGCCTTGGACTCTAAATGCAGATGCTTTAGCAAGTCAGTTTGAACTTGATTATGTGCATTTATGTAATGATTTTGAAGCCGTTGCTTATGGTATAGCTTGTCTTGATGATGAAGATGTATTTACTTTGCAAGAAGGTGAAGAAGACACACGTGCCCCCAGAGCTATCATCGGTGCAGGAACAGGTTTAGGCCAAGCCTTATTATTGCCCAATGGTGATAACTGGCAAGTGGTGGCAACAGAAGGTGGCCATACTGATTTTGCACCTACAGACCGACTACAAACACTCTTATTAGAGCACCTCATTGAACGGTTTGGTCATGTTTCTTATGAGCGGGTTGTTTCGGGTGTTGGTCTTGTCACTATTTATGAGTTTTTGCGTGCCTATCAACAATGTGATGAAAATGGTGATCTCCGACAGGCAATGATAAAAGGGGATGCAGGTGCTGCGATTAGTCAGTTTGCACTTGAACATGAAGATCCACTGGCAAGCGAAGCTATCGATATGTTTATACAAATATATGGCGCCCAAGCAGGAAATTTAGCACTCACAGTATCACCAAAAGGTGGAGTCTATCTTGCTGGTGGAATTGCTGCTAAGAATATTGAACGCTTTAAAAACGGACTTTTCATGCAGGCATTTAATGCTAAAGGTCGGATGAGACCATTACAAGAGCGCATACCTGTTCGAATAGTGATGCAAGCTAAAGTAGGCCTACTCGGTGCGCGGTTATTAGCACAGCAATTCACTGTATAATTAATATTATGACTATAGAAAATACAAATAAAATTGCAGTTGATGTTGAAACAACTTATCTAGTGCAAGAATCAGATCCAGAGAAAGAACGTTACCTTTTTTCGTATACTATTACGATTAAAAACACCGGTACAAGTGCCGCACGCTTATTATCTCGTTATTGGAAGATCACTAGAAGTGATGGTTATGAGCAAGAAGTGGAAGGCGATGGTGTTGTTGGTCTGCATCCTTACTTAGCGCCAGAACAAGAGTTTACTTATACCAGTGCTGCGATGTTAGACACACCAGTGGGTATGATGCAGGGTCATTATATGATGGTCGATGATGAGGGGGAACGATTTGAAGTTGATATTCCTGCATTTACGTTAGCCGTCCCACAAACACTACATTAACGATAATGACACAGGCAATAGAACAAAGAGCTTGGTTTTATTTTCTACTGTTTAGTTTACTTGCTTCTGGTGTTTCTCCTGTCACAGATCGCCTAACATGGTTTTTAGAAACATTTCCTGTAATGATTGCTTTGCCGGTGTTATGGCTTAGCTATTCTCGATTTACACTGACCATAATAAGTTATCGTTTATTAGCATTATTTGGTTTGATTTTAATCATTGGTGGTTACTATAGTTATGCTGAAAACCCCTTATTTGATTGGCTTCAAATAGAGTTTAATTTAGAGCGAAATCATTATGATCGACTGGGGCATTTCTTCCAAGGGGTGGTACCAGCAATAGTAGGACGAGAGCTATTATTAAGGACGACACCATTGCAGAGAGGTAAATGGTTGTTTGCGCTTGCATGTGCAATTAGTTTATCGATCAGTGCTTTTTATGAACTTATTGAGTGGTGGGTTGCAGTGTTGAATGAACAAGCTGCTGAATCATTTTTAGGTACTCAAGGTGATAATTGGGATACTCAATGGGATATGTTTTTGGCTCTTGTTGGTAGTATTTCTGGCCAATTATTTTTGAGTAAACAACATGACCAGCATCTTAAGGCTTTTCAGCGTTAGAAATAAGACATTTACCGATTGAGTTTGGAGCACAAATCTGACCATCTATCCAAATAGTATTATTAAAGCGTACATTAGCTAATTTACTTTGCCCTAAATTAGCATTACTTAGATCCGCATAAGATAGATCCGCGTTACTTAAATCAGCATTACTTAAATCGGCATTTTTCAGGTTGGCACCGAGTAAAAGTACATTGTCCATTTGACTGTAACTCAGGTTAGCAAAGCGCAGATCAGCATAAGCCATATCTGCACCAGAAAGCTTAGCATTCATTAAGTTAGAACCTACCAATTGACTATTTCTAAGTTGTGCATTAGTTAGTGTGGCATTGCTTAAGTCCATTTGTGGCTTTAGGCAGTTGCTCCAATCGACATCTGCTGATGGCTCAAGTTGACAGGTTGATGACGATACTGGCAGTGGTTTGGCAAAAGAAATAGCTAAAATAAGCACGGCTGAAAGGATTAAAATGATAGCTATTATAGGCCAGATAATCTGTTGTTTTCGTTGCCTAAATTTTTGCATTAATAATGTACGAAATTGGCGACGTTCAAGAGCACTCTTAGGTTCAACTTTTCGTCTGTTAGCTGCCCGGTTTTGAGGTGTTTCTTGTTCTGTTGAAAGCGGCTGCCTACGATCAAAGCCATCACGTTCATCAAGATTTCGTTTAGATTTTTTTGCTGCTTCTAAATCGTAATCCGTGTGTAGTTCTGCTTGCGTGTAAATTAGATGCCAGTTGATCTGATCAGTACTCGCTTTGTCATTGTATGGATCTAGTCGACCGACAAGTAGATGATTGCGAATAACAGATGCTGTAAACGGTCCATTAACTTGGCCATTCGTGCGGGTATACCATAATGTTGGGTTTTTCTTCATTGGGTATATATAGCCGTAATCATTCAATTTTCAGGCTTCAGAGTTTAGCACAAACGTAAGAGCAAGGCGTAATGTGGAGGTAATGACTCGTCCTTATTAAGCATTGCAACCTAGCGCTATAATTTATGCTGCTCTCCCATGAAGCAAGAGGATAAGCCTCACTCTTCATCATTATAAAGTCTTAAATTAGAATGATTAATTCAGCGACTTCATGGCTGGAATAGTATGGCTTCTTTTCTTGCTGAAACATGCCATTTCATCTATCACGGGTATATACTAGCCTTGTGTTAAACAAAAAGTAGGCTGTTGTTACTGTGTTCGTTCCTCAATCAATACAAACTCAAACAGGAACTATCCAAGATCTACCTAGAAAGATACTTGCAGGCTTAGTGATTGGTCAACGAGTGGATGCTCTGGTTATTAGTGCCACCGCATCAGCAGAGATGATATCTATTAAGATCGGTGACACCGTGTTAGATATTCGCAGTTCAGTTGCCATGCAAGCAGGACAAAAAATACAATTGGAACTAGTGGTCGAAAACGGCAAGCCAGTATTAAAACTGGTTCCAGCTGTTAAGTTATCAGACCTTCCTGAACTGCCTAGTTTAAAGCCAGGTCAACAAGTAGCTGTACAAGTAATAAAGATTCTTGCTGAAAATAGAGTTTTAGTCCAAACAGCATCGATTCAGAATAATAAACAACAATCACCATTAGCTCAGAAAAATATAGAGATTGATGTTTCTCGACTTAATCAGCAACATAAAGTTGGTGAACAATTATTAATGGATGTGGTGAGTGTCAAACCCCTGAGTGTACAACTTCGTCCTGGGCAAATATTGCCACGAGAACAAATTATTCTAGATAAGATTCGTCAATTATTACCCCAGCAAGTTGTCAGCCCAACTTTAAACAAAGTCATGACCTCTTTTCAGAACCAGCAACTTCCAGAGCCTATCCAAAAAGCAGTTCAGCAACTTATTCAACATTCTATTGATAAGTCGGAACTCACCAGCCCACAGGCTTTTAAACAGGCTGTAAGTTCTTCTGGTGTAGTGATGGAACGCCAATTGTTAAATCAGCCCAACCAAAGTACACGTGATTTTAAGGCAAATTTACTGAATATATTAAAGGCTGTAGAAACGGTTATTGCTGGCAATAAAGGGCAAGTGACTGATAGGGATATTAATCGTTTACCAGCCCAAGTTCAGGCTGCATTAACAGCCAATGGTCGAACACCGGCTCAGTTAATTAATGTTTTATTATCGGGGAAAAGCGTACCGTCAATATTATCGAGTTTCACTGCTCAAACAAATATTTCTTCCATTATTAATCAGCAACAAGCCGTTTCATTACTTGCTTTGCTTAATAAACCACTTGTTGCCAATCAGCAGGCAATTAATCGTCATGCTTCGATGGATCTTATTGAGCTAATGCAATTATTTAAAGAGGTAGAAGCGGTTCATAATAAAATTCAATTCAATCAATTAAATATGCTGAAAGAGCCTGAGTCAGCAACGACAGTAGCGAGTTGGTTATTTGATGTGCCGATTAAAGATAAACAAGCATTAGATTTATTGCAGGTTCAAATTGATCAACATAAACAACAATCTGAAGAAGACCAAGATAATGATATCTGGAATGTGAAACTTCGCTTAGATACTCAGAATTTAGGACCCGTTCAGGCTACGGTCACATTTCACAATCAAGATGTAAAAATTATCATTAAAGCGGAAAGGCAAGAAAGTGCTCAGTTGCTCAATGATAACCTTACAGTACTATATGAGGCACTAGCGGAATTAGGAATATCAATAAGTCATAGTAGTTGTAGCTGTGGCATTGTTGATAAAGCGGTAAATATTAAACTTGATGATGAGCGGATGCCAGAGTCATTGCTGGATGTGTCAGTATGAGTGATAAAGAAACGCTTAGAGCGGTAGCACTACAATATGATGGTGAAAATGCACCCACTGTAACAGCATCAGGTGAGGGGGCGATTGCTGAAGAAATCATTAGGGTTGCTCGAGAACATGGTATTCCCTTACGTGAAGATGTCATGCTCGCCGCATTATTGAGTGAGCTTGAGTTGGGTGAAGAAATTCCACCCTTACTTTACCGTGTTATTGCCGAAGTGATTGCCTATGCCTATATTGTTTCAGGGAAAATGCCTGTAATAAAAGATAATCCCCTCTCTTAAAGCCAATAATCACACAGATTCCTCTAAACATTCACATTTCTACCACATCATTAAAACACCTGTAAATAGGCTGTTTGCTCGATTCTAAACAGAGTAGGGAAGTTTTTCCCACAAAATATGAGTATCTATTTGTAAAAGTAATGCATTTATGTATAATCTAGATTACAATGAAGTCGTTAAGTTATGATTTTATTAGATAAATGGAAATTGTCGAGAAGAAAGATACAGTGAAGTAATTTTATATTTGGTGGCAATATTGACTGAAAAAATTTTAGAGCATCGCTCAGGAGGAGTCAAAACTCAACAAACTGATCCAATTACTGGTTCAGATGTTGATGTATTGATGTACTCTAAAATAGTCATTGCCGGCGCATCAGAATCTGATGTTGCATTTATGCAAACAATGCTGCAAATCAGTGGTTTTACAAATATCACAGCCACATATAATGGTAATGGCGTTATGGAATGTCTACGTCAGGGTATTCAAAATGACCTTTGTGACATTGATTTGCTCATAATCGATAGTAACCTCCCTGGTCTGAATGTCACAGAACTACGATTGATCATGGATGACTTTGATGAGTGGCGCTTGATTCCTATTATCTCCCTCACACAAGAGTCGCAGTGGGATCATGCTCAACTATTAACTGATCTTGGTAATAGTGTTACAAGCCTGTTCTACCATCCCCTTACAGCTGAATCCTTCCCTCCATCAGTGATGACGGCTTTAGCGGTTAAAAAAGAGCGAGATCAAATTACTCAACGACAAGTTCAACTTGAAGATGAACTTGATAAGCTTAAAGTGATGGAAGCACGGTTACAGTTCTCAGTGGGACATGATGATCTAACAGGCTTATTGAATCGGAGACGATTAGAGCAAGTACTGGATTTAACCTTAACGCATGTACGAAATTTTAAGACGAAAAGTGCCTTATTCTATTTAGATGTCGATAGGTTTAAAGTTTTAAATGATGCGGAAGGGCATGAAGCTGGAGATAGCCTATTAGTTCAGCTTGCAAATGAATTACGAGGCCATTTTTCAGTTAGTGAGACTTTGGTGAGGATAGGATCAGATGAGTTTGCCATCTTAGTCGACAATGTTGATGATAAAAAAGCATTGGAGATAGCTGAATCCTTACGTGAGCTTTTTGATGGTTATATTTTTGAGCATCACCACCGTGAATATCATTTATCAGTAAGTATTGGTATTAAGCTAATTGATAGTGAACAAACTTTAACGTCTGGCGATGTGCTAGCACAGTCAAATCAGGCTTGTTACACAGCCAAAAAACGTGGTCGTAACCGTGTACATTTATACTGCCCACAAGATACGGAAATGCATACCTTACGGCAGAATGTAGAGTGGGCGCCACGAATTAGATCTGCTTTGCAGCAAGAAAGATTCTTTTTGGAATTTCAACCAATTTATTCAATTAGTACTGAGGATATTAGTCACTATGAGTGCCTAATTAGGATGAAAGGTGATGATGGCGTTACCTATTATCCAAATGAGTTTATTCCTGTTGCAGAAACAATGGGCTTAATTCATCAGATTGATTTGTGGGTTGTGAATCACGCCTATGATTTTATTTGTACAGTTTCTGAACATGTTTCATTGACTATAAACCTATCAGGGAATATCTTTTTAGATCAGAATCTGTTTCCCTTAGTAGAGAAGAAATTATCTGAAACGGGTATTGATCCAAGTCGAGTTATATTTGAAATTACCGAAACAGCGGCTATTTCTAACTTTGAGCAAACAAAAGAAATGGTTATCCGCTTACGCGGCTTAGGTTGTCAATTTGCCCTAGATGATTTTGGGGCAGGTTATAATTTATATAATTATTTGAAACAATTCCCTGTTGAGATTCTGAAGATTGATGGTAGCTTTATTACTAACCTAGATAATGATCCTGTTGATCAATTATTAGTGAAATCTATGATTGATATTGCCCATAGCTTGGGTAAAAAAACGGTGGCAGAATATGTTGAACACCAAAGTACCATGGATTTGTTGAAAGATTATGGTGTGGATTACATTCAAGGTTATTTAGTTGGAAAACCTCAGACGAGTTTAATTTCTTAGTGTAATTCCTGCTTGAATTTAGCGTTATCACTTCCGTGCAGACGATTAATCAAATGTGCTTCTTCATCACTTAAATTACAGCTATCTATTAACTGGTTCATACTCACACCTTTACGAGCTAAACGAATTGCATGATCATAATTCTGCTGTTGTGAACTCATGCCTAGATCAAGTGTATTTTGATGCTCTTTTAATTGATTAAGTGTTTGTTCAAATCTTGATATTTTCTTATCAGAACCCACTGCACCGGCACATAATACTGATAATTGATCTTGTAAACCGGCAATTTTTGCTGCCTGATGTTTGTTTAACTTAAATAATCGGTAAGATGTTGTTGCTACGATGACTGCAACAAGGCTTATGCTTGTAACGAGTATTATTGTCATCATTTTACTGTCTCCTGTACGAATGGTTTGATTCAAACATATTCATCAAATAGACCATGGTGAGGTCTTTTTCTTGATGCATCATCATCATTCTTTTCTTTTTCAGCATCATTGTCATGCTGAGGCGATTTTTTCTTTTCTTGACGTTTATCTTCTGGTGGCGGATTAACCGGTAAAGAAGGTCCTGATGGCTGAGTAGGGTTAATATTTTCGGCCATCAGTCTCTTATCTTTTAGAAGCTAGAGAAATCAGAGATTTCTTCTTCAGTTAAAAATTTATCAACATCAACAAGAATTAATAAGTTTTCATCTCGGCTACAAACACCTTGAATAAAGCGTGAACTATCGTCACTACTGACATTCGGAGCTGAGTCAATTTCTGATTGGTGTAAGTAAACAACTTCAGCCACACTATCAACTAACATGCCGATCACATTACCATTGACTTCAACAATAATAATTCGTGTGTGATCATCACTTTCTTTAGACGTTAAACCAAAGCGGCGTCGAGTATCAATAACCGTAACGACATTACCACGTAAGTTAATAATACCTATCACATAATCAGGTGCCCCAGGAACAGGAGCAATTTCGGTAATACGGAGCACCTCTTGCACCTGCATTACATTGATGCCATAGGTTTCACTTTCTAATTGATATGTTACCCATTGTAGTATCGGGTCATTTTCTTCAATATCATCTTGGCTCATTAGTTCTAACCTTTTACATTATGACAAAATCAGGTCACAAAAAGTCCGGCTGACAAAATATCGACAACCAGTATTCATAGTTTATATTAAAGCAGTATTCATGCCATGTAATTATTTGACTTATTATATCTCAAGCTGTTTCACAAACTCTTCAATATCAAGAATACTACACATTTTATCAAGTACAGTACCTGCTAACCAAGGGCGCTTTCCAGCTTGTTGACGCCAACGTACTTCTTCAGAGCTTAAAGTAACAACTTTACTTACTTTATTACAAGCCAATCCCCAGTTTCCATCAGCTATCAAAATAATAAAATTAGATTTTTCTTGATTCTTTTGAAGCTTACTAGGGAGGATAATATGTGCTGTATCGACGACTTGTGTGTGTTGGTGGTCTTGACTATACAAGCCTAAATACCAACTAGGTTTGCCTGCTAGTTTAGGTAAATCTTTTTCAGGCCAAGTTAAAATACCATTTAATTCATGTAAGGGAATCGCTAGCTTTAGACCGTGAATCTCAAAAAGAAGTGCTTGAAAAGGAGAGTCACGCCAATGACCATTGCGATGATTTTTATCTTCAGATTGCGACAGCGCTATAGCATGCTGACTTGTTGCAATAATATCATCACTCTGAACTTCATTTGATTCCTCAAATAGCATATCGTTCAGATAGGCTGAAAGTGCCTGTTCAGGTTCAGCAAGATGTGTAGGCTTAGACATGTGACAATTTACTCGGATCGTAACTAGGATTATTCAAGTGCTCTAATAATTTTGCATAGGCGATAGAGCCACGGGAAGTCTCGTTCATTATAGGTAGAGGAATACCTGCTCTACTCGCATCACGAAAATGGGTGTCAACAGGAATCACATCATTCCAAACACTATCGTTATGCTTCTCTTGTAACATTTCTAAACTTTGCATTGAGGCATTTGTTCGACGGTCAAACATAGTAGGAATAATTAAATAAGGTAATCCCTGTTGCCGAGTATGATTGACCATTCCTAATGTATGTAGCATGCGTTCTAGGCCTTTTAATGCCAGAAACTCAGTTTGCACGGGAATGAGTAATTGATCACAAGCGGCTAATGCATTGATCATGAGTACACCTAGCATTGGTGGACAGTCAATTAAAATGTTTGGGAAACGGTCACCAAGAATGGCCAAGGTCTTTTTAATGACTAAACCTTTACCTCCTTGCGCACCTAGTTGACGATCTAAAGTTGCCATTGCTGTTGATGCAGGTAATAAATAAAGATTATCACAGCTTGTTTTCTGTAAAGAGTTAAAAATAGCAGTATTAGGACTATTATCCATTTTCTGGAATAAGGTATAAATACTATTTTCTATTGTATCTGGATCATAACCAAAGTACGTGGTGAGTGAGCCATGAGGATCCATATCCAGGATCAACGTTGGTTTGCCTTGCTTTGCTAATAAACTCGCTAAGCTGACAACAGTCGTTGTTTTACCCACACCACCTTTTTGGTTGGCAACAGCCCATATAGTCATGGTGTACTTTCCTCTAATCCTTCGTTTTGTACAGGCTTTATTGGAACAATACGTGGGCCAGTTGTAACCGTAGCTTTGACAGGAAATATATTAGGTAAATCTGATTCTTGTTGTGATGTCGTTATCGGCTCTTTTATAGAACGATTAGTTTTATCGTTAGCCAATATAACGAGGACCACGCGCCGATTTTTTTGTCTGCCTTCTTCTGTTGAGTTATCTGCAACGGGTTTAAATTCACCAAATCCAATTGCTGATAGCCTTGCTGGGTTTACACCATAGCGATCAAGTAAATGTACAACACTGGCTGCTCGTGCAGCTGATAATTCCCAATTTGATGGGAATCTAGGTGTGTGTATAGGGTTATTATCAGTAAATCCTTCAACTTGAATTAGATTTGATGAATCACGAAGAATATTAGCTACTTTACCTATGATAGGAACAGCCATTTTTGCCAAGCGGGCTTCACCACTGAAAAATAATACATTGGATTTCATTTCAAGCTCTAGCCAATCTTCACCTTGTTTAATAATGACATCTTCATTTTCTATCATGTCGTGTAAGGATAAATTAAGTTTCTTCGAAATATTATTAATGGTCTGAATGGTTTCTTCTGAAACAGGTGGAGGAGTAAATACTTCTATTTCGGTGAGCTCGACCATTGAATCTGCGGTGTTGACAGTGAGTTGTTCAGCTGTTTTTTGTCCTTCATCGCGACTGACGTCCCCAACTTGAATTGGATCAATGCTTTTTCTAGGCGGGGTAAAGGTGGCTTCTAAGCTATCAGATAAAACACGATATTTGCCATCATTAACAGATGAAATAGAATACATCACGACAAAAAAAGCAAAAAGTAAAGTGATAAAGTCAGCATAAGAAACCAACCAACGATCATGGTTATTATGAGTTTTGACTTTTTTTCTGCGTGGCATGGTGATACTTAGCCAATGTACGCTTGTAAACGACTTTCAATATTACGAGGATTATCACCATCAGCGACACTGATTAAACCTTCAATTAACATCATATAAACGTGGCTTCGGCGTTCTATCAATGTTTGCAGTTTATTGCCAATGGGAAGGAAGACCAAGTTTGCTAATACGACGCCGTAGATTGTAGCAACAAATGCGACCGAGATACCGGCACCTAAGGAGGAAGGATCTGCTAAGTTGCCCATAACATGAATTAGCCCAAGCACTGCCCCAATAATACCGATTGTAGGTGAATAGCCGCCCATAGCCTCAAATACTCTTGAGGATTGAAGATCATGATTCTCTTGTATATCGAGATCATTTTCTAATATTTCTCGAATCATTTCTGGAGTTGCACCATCGGAAATGAGTTGTAGACCTTTTTGAGTGAAAAGATCCTCTTCAAGCTCGGCAAGTGTTTCTAATTTAAATAACCCTTCTTTACGAGCAATCTGGTTCCAATTAAGGATTTTGTCGAGTACTTCTTCAGCAGAATATTGAGGAGGAAAAAATACCCAAGTAAGCATTTTCAAAGCTCGAACAAATGTATTCAGAGGGGTTTGCAACATTACTGCCCCTAAGGTTCCACCGAATACTATTAATAATGCAACTGCATTCATAATAGAATCGATATGACCGCCTTCTAGGTATTGACCACCGATAATGGCACCAAAACCGATAATGAGACCAAGGAAGCTAAGAATATCCATTATGTTAACTCCGCTAAATGAATACCAATTCTATTTAGATCAAAAACTCCATCTGCAAGTCCAGCTTTTGCAATGGCCATGGGCATGCCATAAATGGTACTGCTCTTTTCGTCTTGTGCCCAAATACTAGAACCAAGATCATGTAGTGTTTGACAACCATTTTTACCATCCGAACCCATTCCAGTCAGGATGATGGCTAATGTTTGTTTAGGGTATATCTTGGCAACTGAATCAAAGGTGATATCAACACTGGGTTTATAGGTTTGGGTTGATTGACTTGCTTGAATTTCAATAAAAGGCATAGAAGCGCTGCCTTTAAGTAGCATTTGCATACCGCCAGGGGCAAGATATGCGGTTCCTGGATTAAGTTGATCACCATCAGCAGCATGTTTGATTTGAATACTACAAAGTGTATTTAAACGTTCTGCAAACGAAGGAGTAAAGGTCGAAGGCATATGCTGAACGAGGAGGATGGGATATGGAAAATTTGCAGGTAGCTGTGTTAATATTTTTTGTAAAGCAACAGGTCCACCTGTTGATGTGCCGATTACCACAATACGTAGGTCCTGAGACAGCAAATGGGACGATGTTTTCTTCGACGGTATTTGAATAGTCGGCTCGATGATTATTTTGTTTTTAAATGTTGGTGTTGTGGTTTTCTTTGCTAAATTGCGTAGTCGCTGACACAATTGTTGTTGAGCTATAGTCTTGTCGTTAGATATATCTTCAAACCGCTTAGGCATATAGTCTACAGCCCCAGCATCTAGAGCGTCTAGCGTTGATTTTGCACCTTCAGTTGTCCATGTTGATAACATCAAGATTGGCGTAGGATTCTGTGCCATAATTTTTCGAGTAGCAGTAATTCCATCCATTAGAGGCATTTCAATGTCCATAGTAATCACATCAGGCTTTAAAAGCTTAACTTGCTCGAGTGCTTCTTGACCATTATTTGCAGTGCCTACTACTGATAACTCAGGATCAGAGCTGATTATTGCAGACAGCCGTCTACGGAAAAATCCAGAATCATCAACAATCAATACACGAACAGACACGACACTCCTTAGTAGCCTCTATGGGCGTAGCTAGCCATTAGTTCAGGGAAATCAAGTATAAGTGCAATTCGTCCATCACCGGTAATTGTTGCCCCAGCTAATCCTTTTGTACCTTGAAGTAAGGCGCCAAGAGGTTTAATAACGACTTCTTCTTGACCAATGAGTTGATCCACAACAAATCCTACTCGCTGTGTGCCTACATTGACAATAACAACATGTTCAATGCGGGGTTCATCAGTATCATTAAAGGTACTTGCAAGCCATTTTCTTAAATAGAATAGAGGTAATGTTTTGCTTCTCACCATAATGGTTTGTTGGCCATCAACAATATTTGTTTTTTCTAAATCTAAGTGAAAAATTTCATTTACGCTAACTAGTGGGAATGCAAAAATTTGATCGCCTAACATCACCATTAGTGTCGGCATAATAGCAAGTGTAAGCGGGACTTTAATTGATAATGTTGTACCAACACCTACTTCAGATTTTATATCAATTACGCCGTTAAGTTTTGAAATGCTAGTTTTAACTACGTCCATTCCAACACCACGCCCAGAGATGTCCGAAATTTCTGCCTTCATTGAAAAGCCAGGGGCAAAGATTAATGCATAACTTTCAGAATCAGTAAGTCGAGAAGCAGCTTCTTCATCCATCATGCCTTTTTCAACAGCCTTACCACGAAGGATATCGGCATCCATACCTGCACCATCATCTGAAATAGTGAGTAAGATATGGTCGCCTTCTTGGGCGGCACCTAAAATTACCTGTCCTTGACGGGGTTTGCCAGCAGCTTCACGTATATCGGGCATCTCAACACCATGATCGACAGCATTTCTAACCAAATGCACAAGAGGATCAGCTAATGCTTCAACAAGGTTTTTATCTAAATCAGTTTCTTCACCACGAAGTTCAAGGTTGATGTCTTTTTTCAAGCTACGAGCAAGATCGCGTACAACACGAGGAAAACGACCAAATACCTTCTTAATTGGTTGCATTCTCGTTTTCATAACAGCTGTTTGTAAATCGCCAGTGACAACAGCTAAATTACTGACTGCTTTGGCCATTTCTTCATCTTCGAGTGCTGTTTCTAATGTACTAATTCTATTCCGAACAAGAACTAACTCACCAACCATGTTCATAATATCATCTAAACGACTGGTATCAACTCGGACAGTTGTTTCCGCTGGTTTGGCTGTAGCGGCAGGTTTTGCCGCTGGGTCAGATTTTTTGACAGCAGGAGTAGCATCAACTTTTGCTTTAGGTTTAGCTGCTGGAGTTGGTTCAGGTTTAGCTGTTGGTTCTGCTACTGTTTCAGGTTTTGCCGCTGGACTTTTACCTTGCAGTTCATCTAGTAGTGCTTCAAATTCTTCTTCAGTAATATCATCACTATCTGATTTTTCTGGAGCAGTAGCTGTGGGCACCGGCTTTTCTTCAGATTTTGAGCTTTCAATTCCTGGTGCGCTATCACCATGTAACTGGTCAAGTAATGCTTCAAACTCATCATCAGTAATATCATCACTGTCAGTAGCTGTAGTCACTGCAACTGGTTCAGGTTCTGCTTCTACTTCTGGCACAGGTTCTTCTGTAACTGTAGCATCTCCAGTAAGGTATGCAGAAAGCTGATTTAGAACGGTAGGATCGGCGGGTGTAGGAAATTCCCCTGATTTTGTTTCATCAAACATACTGTTAAGAATATCGAGTACTTTGAGAAAAGTATCCATCATCTCAGCGTCAACTTCTTTATCGCCTTGACGTAAAAGGTTAAATAAATCTTCACACTTGTGACATAGACCTACCATGGCATCTAGGCTTAAGAAGCCAGCGCCACCTTTTATGGTATGAAACCCACGGAATATAGAATTGAGTAGGTCACTATCTTCAGGTTTAGTTTCGAGCTCAACTAGTTGCTCATTTAATCCTTCTAATATTTCTTCCGCTTCAACTAAAAAATCCTGAAGGATTTCATCATCAGAGTCTAATGCTGCCATCTTTATTTATCCTTTAGAAGCCCAGACTTGATAACAAATCATCGACCTCATCTTGATCATTAACAACATTAGGGTTATCACCGGCATTAATCTGAGGCCCCTCAGCTTTAATTGGATCAACTTCTTTGCTGTTTTTCGGTTTACTCTCAATATGCTGACCGGCAATTTTTACCAGTCGCACTAAATTATCTTCTACTTCTGCAACCAAATCGATGACTTGGCGAATAACTTGTCCTGTTAGATCCTGAAACCCCTGCGCCAGCATCATTTCAGATAAGTTGGTATGGATCTGTTCAGAATGTTGTTTTACTTGAGGCAAATAAACTTCAATTTCTTTACTCATTGAGCGAAATTCATCAGCGTTCATTTCTCTCATGCGAAAACGATGCCAACTCTGCTCTATTTTATCAGCCGTTAATTTAAGGTCGGAGGCAAGAGGTAATGTTTGATCAATAAAGCCAAGCGTTTTGTGAGCAGCATCTTCAGTGGTCGTAATGACATAGTTGAGACGTTCACGGGTATTTGGCATATCATTTTCGGTCAAATCAATTAAACGAGAGTCCAAATTAAAATTATTCATGGCTTCATGGAGTTCTCGAGTTAATTTTCCAACTTCATGGAAAAGTTCACTTTCTTGAGATTGCGTAAGAATAGCGAGTTGATGCTCAACTGCTTTCTCATTATCTGACTCTAGTGCTGAGATTAGGGCTCGAGCAGCTTCAAGTTGTACTGTTTTATTGATGTCCATGATGAGCCTTATATTATTGCGCGTCGATTCGTTCGAAAATTTTATCAATTTTCTCTTTAAGAGTAGCAGCTGTGAATGGTTTTACAACATAACCATTTACACCTGCTTGAGCAGCAACAATAATTTGTTCACGTTTAGTCTCAGCCGTTACCATCAAGACGGGAATATTGGCTAGTTTCTCATCAGCTCGAACAGCCTTTAGCAGGTCAATTCCTTGCATGCCGGGCATATTCCAGTCTGTGACGAGAAAATCTATACCTCCAGCTTGGAGTATAGGTAATGCAGTTAAACCATCATCAGCTTCAGTGGTGTTATTGAAGCCTAAGTCACGTAGTAAATTCTTTATTATTCGTCTCATTGTGGAAAAATCATCTACGATAAGAATTTTCATATTTTTATCCAAGGGGCACCTCCAGTATTTAGTTTAGCCAGTCACTTAATTTAGAGCGAAGCCGGATGACAGTTTGGCTGTGTATTTGACTAACACGAGATTCACTGACACCTAGTACTTCACCAATTTCTTTCAAATTTAGTTCTTCATTATAGTACAGTCCCATCATTAATTTTTCACGTTCAGGGAGTGTTTTTATTGCTTCAGCCATTGCCTCTTGAAATCCATCAGATTGAAGTGAGTCAACAGGGCCTGATAAAGCAGCAGTGATAGGCTTTGCATGCGCTTCATCATTGTCTGTAAATTCATCAAGACTAAAGACTTGATGTCCGGCTGAATCATGTAGTTGTTGATGATATTCCTCAATGCTAATGCCAAGGGTTTTAGCAATTTCACCATCATGGGCATGTCGCCCTTGTTGTTGTTCTATTTCACGCATAACATTAGAAATTTCACGGGCTTTCTTGTGCACTGATCGTGGTGCCCAGTCATTGCGACGAATTTCATCTAACATTGCACCGCGGATACGTATGCCTGCATAGGTTTCAAAGCTAGCACCTTGGCTTGCATTGTAATGTTGTGATGCATCGAGTAGGCCTATCATGCCTGCTTGAATAAGATCGTCTACATCAACGGTATGTGGCAGGCGTGCAATTAAGTGGTAAGCAATACGCTTTACTAAAGTGGCATGTTTCTCAACAATGTCAGACATCGATATTTTTGATGTTTCTGTGTTGCTATACATGGCTGCTGCATTCACCTTATGCTACATCCAAACTTGCTTGGATGAGACGTTCGACAAAAAATTCCATATGACCACGCGGTTGCTTTTGGACCGGCCAGTAATCTACTTTTTTTGCTAAGTGAATAAAGGCTGTGGCAGATTTGCTTCGTGGAATATATTCGACTACCGCACGTTGTTTTTTGACAGCACGACGTAAGTCTTCATCAAAGGGAACAATTCCCATAAAGTCTAAGTTAACTTCAAGGAAACGGTCACAAACTAAAGATATTTTATTGAATAACTCACGACCTTCTTGCACACTTCTGGTCATATTGGCAATGATATGAAAATGAACAACACCATATTCACGGCTGAGTAATTTAATAAATGCATAAGCATCTGTAATTGAAGCGGGTTCATCACAGACAATAACAATCACTTCTTGTGCTGCACGAGTGAAGCTAACGACACTGTCGGAAATACCTGCCGCGCTATCGATCATTAAGATATCAATCTGATCATCCATCTCACTAAATGCTTGGATCATGCCAGCATGTTCAGCAGGACTTAACTCGGCCATTTTCTGTACGCCAGAAGCAGCAGGAATTATTTTTAAACCAGAAGGGCCTTCGACAATAATCTCTGCCAGAGTTTTACTTCCATCAAGTACATGTAATAAGTTGTATTGTGGGTGCAGGCCTAGCATGACATCAATATTCGCCATACCTAAGTCAGCATCAAGCAATAGTACTTGTTTACCTTGCGATGCGAGAGCAACACCAAGATTAACAGTAACGTTTGTTTTACCAACACCACCTTTACCACTGGCCACAGCAATGACTTTGACAGGGCGGGGCGGACGTGTCATTTTTCTAAGGCCATTAGCTTGGTCATTAGGTTCATCAACCATAAGCTGCAAAACCTCCATAGCTAGAGAGGGTTTGTGGATCGAGCTGTTGTTCTGTTTCGTTCATTAAGTCACTTGCCTGCTTTACTAATGTATTTGGGCGGGCAAGACTGAAATCTTCAGGCACTTGCTGGCCGTTACAAATATAAGCTAATGGTAGTTTGTGACGAATCAATGCTGATATCGCACCACCTAAACTATCGGCTTCATCTATCTTAGTCAAAATACAACCACTCAACTCAAGGTGAGAGAAAGTGTTAATAATATCATTTAGACCACTTGCTTGGGTGGTTGCAGATACAGTTAAGTAATTTTTTATTTTAGGGGACTGCTGTTTAAGGACTGAGAATTTCTCTGCTAACTGAATATCACGCTGATTCATACCTGCTGTATCAATGAGGATAAAACGGCGATCTAGTAGATCATTCAAGGCATCACCGAGTTCTTGATGTGTTTTAGCAACACGAACAGGCACGCCTAAGATACGAGCATAAGTACGTAATTGTTCTTGCCCGCCAATTCGGTAACAATCCGTTGTAATGAGAGCGACATTTTTGGCTCCATGTTTTAAGGCGCATCTTGCGGCAATTTTGGCAACGGTTGTTGTTTTACCCACACCTGTAGGACCCACTAAAGCATAGATACCACCTCGAGTAATGATGTCATCGTCATCCAGTGGTATCTCACTTGCTAAGCGCCCTAAAGATTGATGCCATGCAAGTTCCAAATCATCAGGCTGATTAGTTTGAGCGGTTATTTTTTTTGCAACATCAAGCTGAACGCCCATTTGTAAGAAGCGTTGTAATAGCTGAACTTGTAGTGGACTATTATGTTCCATATCTTTCCATGCTAAATCTGATAGTTGATTTTGCAACATATCTTTCAGGCCAGAAATTTCTTTACGCATTTGAACTAATGTAGGCTCTTGAGACCATACATTTTGTGGTGCTTTAGCTTGTGGGGCAATACGAGAGGCTGACTCTGCTGCAGGATTAATTTCTACTCTTGGTGCTTGAGCAGGTTCTGCGGGTCTTGCTTGTGAATGACGGTTGAACTCGGCTTCATCATAGTCAGTTGCAGCTACAATTTCGACACCGCCATCAACACGATTATTCGATAAAATGACCGCATCAGGTCCTAGTACATCGCGTACTTCTTTAATCGCTTGACGAACATCAGCTGCTTGGAAACGTTTAATTTTCATAATAATATCCTTGAGTACTAACGGCCAACGTTAGCCACAATTCGAATTTGTTTGTTATCGGGTATTTCGTTATATGACAAGACATTCAAACTAGGAATTGAATGACGAATAAAGCGTGAAATCCATGTTCTTAAACCTGCTTGAACAACCAATATGGCAGATTCCCCGGTCATTTCTTGGCGTTGTGTCGCGTCTTGTAAATTCTTATGCATATTCTCAGCAAGTCCTGGTTCTAAACTGGCGCCACCTTCTGCAGTAGCTTGTAAGGTCTGTAGCAATATCTGTTCCAGCTCAGGGTCTAAAGTGATAATGGGTAGGTCAGCTTTAATACCATTAACATGTTGAACAATAGAATGGCTAAGTGCCATGCGGGTTGAGGCGGTCAAGGCTTCTGCTTCAGGGTTACGTGCTGCCTGCTCAGATAGTGCTTCTGTAATCGTACGGATATCACGAATAGGAAGATTCTCTTCAAGCAAGTTTTGCAATACTCTTTGAACTGTTGCTAATGGTAAGGCATCAGGAACCAGACCCTCGACAAGTTTAGGTGCTGTTTTAGCTAAGTTATCAAGGAGTTGTTGAACTTCTTCTCGACCTAATAAATCATGAGCATGGCTTTGTAAGATTTTACTTAAGTGTGTTGCAATAACGGTATCAACATCTACAACGGTATAACCTTGTGCTTGAGCATGCTCACGTTGACTTGGTTCAATCCAGACTGCATCGAGACCAAAGGCTGGATCTTGACCTTTAATACCCTCTAATTCGCCAAAAACTTGACCAGGATTGATAGCCATCATTCTGTCTGGATGAACTTCAGCTTCACCAAAGGTGACGCCAAATAAAGTAATTTGATAAGCAGTAGGGGCTAAATCAAGGTTGTCACGAATATGAACCGGTGGGATTAAGAATCCTAACTCCTGAGATATTTTTTTACGGATCCCTTTGATTCGATTCATTAATTGTCCACCCTGGTTTTTATCAACGAGTGGAATTAAGCGATAACCTACTTCTAAACCAATAGGATCAACAGGGCTCAAATCATCCCAGCCTAATTCTCGTTGTTCTTTAGGTGTTTCTGTTTCAGCACTAGGAACTGGGACGGCTGCTTCGGCAGTTTTTTGGCGTCGAGCTATTATCCACGATCCATAAGCACCAGCAGATGCTAACAGTAGGAAGGGCAGATTAGGCATGCCAGGAATAACGCCCATCGCACCAATAATTCCCGATGTGATGGCAAGTGTTTTTGGTTCTTTAAGTAATTGATTAGAAATCTGCTCACCCATATCTTGTTCTTTTGTCGAACGGGTAACAAGTAAGCCTGCTGCTGTAGCAAGGAGTAGGGAAGGTATTTGAGCGACAAGACCATCACCAATAGTCAGTAATGTGTAGTTATGGCCCGCTTCAGCAAAGCTCATATCATGTTGTACTACACCGATGACCAGTCCGCCGATGAGATTAACAAACAGGATTAAGATACCAGCAACTGCATCACCTCGAACAAACTTACTAGCACCATCCATAGAACCGTAAAAGTCAGATTCTTGCATGATTTCTTCTCGACGGGCACGAGCTTCATCTTGATCAATGAGACCGGCATTTAAATCGGCATCAATCGCCATTTGTTTACCAGGCATAGAGTCTAAGGTGAAACGAGCACTTACTTCAGCAATACGAGTCGCACCTTTGGTAACCACCACAAAGTTAATGATGACGAGAATGGAAAATACAACAAAACCAACCGTGTAGTTACCACCAATGACAAATTCACCGAATGCTTCGATAACTTGCCCTGCTGCAGCTGTTCCTGTGTGACCATCTAATAACACGACACGAGTTGATGCAACATTTAGTGCTAAACGTAATAGGGTGGCAATAAGGAGAATACTGGGAAATGAACCAAAATGTAGTGGTTTAAGCACATAAATACTGGCTAACATAATAACCAGTGATAAGGCGATATTGAAACTGAATAGCATGTCGAGCATAAAGGGTGGTAGAGGAAGTACTACCATGGCTAATAAGGCGACTAATACCATAGGTGCTGCAAGCCCACCGTTGGCAATTGATCTTAGTCGAGCCATTAAGTCATTATTTTCCATTTATCTCTAATCTCGTTTTAATTCATCTGGTATTGGCAAGTCCTCCGTATTGATATGAGGCTTGTTACCACCTCGGTTGTTATAGCGACG